>JGI20225J20221_1001107_pt1 | contig 32189 bp, 18 predicted proteins | sample BioMet4_FD_20221 | JGI IMG/M metagenome (IMG submission 20221)
ACTCCGCCTGAATAATGCAGGCCCCCAGGGCCAGGCGCAGCGGCTTGGCCACGTTGCCCTTCCGGTTGGTAAACAGGGCGGCATAGCGCTTCTCGATTTCCAGCCAGGGGATGGTCTGCGCCTTCTTCACCCACCGGTTGTCCTCCTTCAGGTGCATTCCCACCGGCTGCCTGAAATCCGCAAGACTGATCTGCCCGTTGCTATATTTGTACATCCACATCACGACCTTGTGCAAGCTTTTGATCTTTTAAGGCTGTTTTCTTTGCACCTATTATACCATATATTGGGCGCTAAGTCTTGCGCTGCAAGGCACTTTGCATTATTCAGGAGACATTATATAAATAATCGGTTCCTCTCGCTTAGGCATGTCATAAACATAGCACTAAACCGCCTACGGCGGTGGTATTGACAGCTCTGTTAGGCTCTGATATACTATCATCTAAACCACGTGGCCTTCATAGAAAAACGGCTGGAACGATACCAGTGAGGGTTAGCTTTGCTATACCAAAAATCATCTGATTCTCTCTCCGCAATCATGAAAAGGCTCTATTTGCAATGTTTTCTACGAGCCAAGATCTTTATGTTTGTGGAAAGTGAAGTAATAACTTCCCCATATCCGGCGGTTTCGTGCTATGGAATTATCCAAACATGGGCGACACAGTTTCTGCTGTGACGTTCATTTTTTTCGCCCATGCTCGGATAATTCACTACTCATAATGCGAAGCAGCGTGTACTAGCATGCAAATGATGGAGTCATTTGTCCGAACTCAACTCCGAAACGTCTCCGACTTGTGACGCTTCTGCTCTTTTCAGTTTTTTAAAATGATACATTTGTTTATCGGCATCCTTGAGAATCTTTTGAAAATCTAAACTTCCTCCATGAAAAATGCTATACCCATAAGCGATCGTTGGTAAACAGCTGTCGATTCCGCGTTCTTCTGCGAGAACATTTGTTATATTCCTAAGTTGATATTCAATACGTTCTTGTTTTGTTTCCTTGCAGATGATATAAAATTCATCTCCGCCGATACGATAGCAGGTATACTGGTTATCTAAAGATTTTCTTATACTTGCCGCCACTTTCTTGAGGACAATATCTCCGTGATCATGACCGTAAGTGTCGTTAATGCTTTTAAAATCATTGATGTCAAGGACAATAACGGAAAATGCTTTTCGGCCCGTCATCTGTTTTGCCGCTTTCTCAAAAGCCACTCGGTTATAAAGCCCAGTCAGCGGGTCAAAGCTGCTATCAAATTCGGACAGCAAGAGAAAATACAGAATAAGCGCTAACGTTACACAATGCCATGAGGAATAGACCGTAGGAAGAGCAAGTTGAATACTTGTGCCGGTAATAGTAAAAAGCGTTAAGGCAGTCATTTTCCCTTTAATTGGATAATTGCGAACTTTACCTGTATGGAAAGTACTGATAACGAGGAGTATTAAATTGATAATATAAATAACAATAAAAATCAAAAAAGAATTGCCACGTTCGTAATGGTTATTTATGTCAACATAAAAAACCAATTTAAAAACGGGTGATAAAGCAACGGCAATAATATTGATTAATGTTGGAATCAATATAAATTTGTGAGTTTGAATTATCGAAATGTCGGAAATAGCGATTAATGCTAGAGGAATAATAGGAGTAAGTGCGAAACCAACCACATTGCAACAAATATTTAAATTCCGCAGTCCAATGTTTTCATTCCCAGCTAGTATTGTCCCGGCTTCAGACAGAATTATAATAACAGTAAGCACGATTCCAAATAAAAATGTTTTTTTACGATAGTTGTTCAGCATATTGCTGCGGTGTGATAAAAAACATAGAAATAAGAGAGCAACGATGTCTATGGAATATGTAGCAATATAAGTTTTTATTGTATTTATCATCTAATTCCTCTAGTTTTCACGTCCCACTAAATAAAGTAAAATTTTATTTCCAATACCTATCATAAACATAGCACTAAACCGCTGTCGCGGTGGTATTGACAGTGTTTTCATCAGCTGATAGAATAACACCACAACATAAACCACGTTGCCTCTAAAGAAAAACGGCTGGAACGATACCAGTGGAGGTTTATTTGCTGTGCCAAAAAGTATAATTTCTTTATTTCGTATCCGCCGCAATCCTTGATTTGCAAGGCTTTTGCGGATACTATATTTGTGGGAAATTAAGCAAGAGAAATTATACTCTCCCCATAGATGGCGATTTCGTGCTATGGAATTATCCAAACAAAGGCAGTTGAGATATTTCATCTCGACTGCTTTTTTCGCGCCTTTATTCGGATAATTTTCTACTCAAACTGCGAAGCTCATTTGCTCAATAAATGTAAATTTATCAAAATGCAGCAATGATTTCGCTGAGGCTGTCCAAATCAACAAAATCCACTTTTTGATTGTAGGTGTCAATCAACGCTTTTGTCTCAGCATTCTGTTGTTCTGGCGGCAAATTCTTTACCTTGTTGTACAAAAGCTTCATCATAACTTTGTGCTTGTAATGAAGCTTTTGGTAATCCACCCCGCCTCTTAAATGAAATATTTTTGCTTTACGGTAAATCTCGATTGGTATTTGATTTGCAATAGCACGCTTTATGCTGTCAGTATTAGTCTGAATATTGGGGTCTGCAAGCCCTACCGTCACAATAATAAATGTTTGAGCAGAATTGATAGAAAACTGTTTCATTGTTTTCGCCAATCCTAAAACACCACCGGCATAAAGCCCACCTAAATACAGAATCTTATCATAAGTGGTCAAATTGTGGACATCAGTATATGCGAACGCTTTAACACCGGTTTTGTTGGAAAGCTCATCAGCATAACGCTTTGTTGTTCCATATTTACTACCGTATACAATTACTTTTTGCATTTGATTCAACCTTTTCAAATTCTTATTTATCAATCTGCCATGTGATAAATATACTGCGTAGTCTGTAAAGGCTGGTCATTCCGTTTCAGCTGCCACGCTAGTCATATTGTTGTCTTAACAACTAAATCATTCAGAATTGCTTTTTCATTTTCGAGGCTTTTATCAGTAGCACTGAGCATAGCGGTCAAGCGGCTTATGACCACCTCAATTTGGTTTTTTGTATTCTGTACCTGAGTTTGGGATTGATTAATCTTATCCAACACCGCCCAATCTGCAAACAATCCGTCAAAAAAATAGTCTGCAAAGCACAAAAAGCCGTCAATGCTAATCTTCATGTCCGCGTGAATCGTCACATCGGTCAGCTCTGTTTTAAAACGGCGCAACTGTAACTGTAAATACTCGACCCGCTGCTGCGCTTCATCCAGATGGCTGTGCTTTGCCATATTCGATATCAATCCGCCGCCCAGCAAGTCCCAAGTACCCCAGCCTTCTGCACTGTCAAGGCTGGACAGGATACTATCGGTGGTTTCAAGCGCTGCCTGACCGGCCCTAATTGCCTCTTGGATTTCTTTAGCCTGCCCTTCCAGATAGCAGATTCGTTCCTCGGACTGGAGTATTTCCTGAGCTTTCTGAGTAGCGAGCAATTTAATGGCATCCACCTTATCCTTCAGTGCCTGCTCATATTGAAGCTCGCATTCGCGTAGTTGGCCCAACTCTGCCTCGTAGCGTTTGATATCTTCCTCTACCGAATAAAGTTCGCGTGCGGCAACGTCATACTTAACGCCAGCAGCATAGGCTTCTTCGCGCTCTTTATCCAGCTTTTCATCCATCTTGCCAATGACTCCATAGAAGAAGGCGGCTAAACTATGGCTTTCAAGGCGGTCAACGTCAGCTTGCTCGTCCAACCTATCTTTTCTAAGCGCATCGGCTTTGGTTCTCAAAGTCTCGCATTGCGCGTGTAATTCTTTAAGTTTAGCCTCTTTGTGCTTTTTCTGTTCAACTTTTCGCCGAAGAAGCTTTATACTTTCATCATAATACGCCACTAGGAACTCCTTTCAATTCTGCAAGATTAATTTCTTTGCTTGAATACCCATGTTAATAAAAACTTATTATTGCTAAATCTCCTAAAAACAAATGAAACTTGCTTTCTTATCACAGTGTAAACAAACTGCGAAGCTCATCCTTGCATTCAAATTTTCCGGTTTGCTCATAATCTGAACTTATGCTGATCTAAATATACATCTCCGGTTCCTTGCGAATACGTTTCGCACCGGAAAGATAGAATGTCCCAGCAGCCATTTTGAGCTTTGGCAGATGCCTTGCCTTTTGGGAGCAAACCCTCACGCAGCGCATACAGCCTATGCACCAATCTTTATCTGTTTTCCGAGGATTCTGGGCGTCTATCGCGCCGACGGGGCACCTTTTGACGCAAAGCCCGCAGGCAGTGCAGGACGCCGTGGCTACAGGAACCATCGGGAGTTTCATATACTTCCGGTAGGGCTTATTCCCAGGTACCGTAAGCTCGGCAAAATTTTTATCTGAATTGATCGCCAAAATTTTCTTTTTCAGTTCTGAATAGAATTCCTCTATAAATACCCCGTCTTTTGCATCAGGACGTCCTGCCGCAATCGATCGTATCACGGAATGCTCCGTAACGATAGCAGAAGCACCAATAGATAAAGGTAAATTAATGGTTGTTTTGCATCTATATCACATTATACTATATTTCGGCTTGATAATAAACACAATGTACGTTTTTTAAAGAATCTCTGTGAAAGGTCCAGTACGGTATGATTAGTTTCATTATTCGAAAAAGAAAGCTTATTGAACGAATCTTTTTTTTCATCTTTATCCTGTGTGCGCTAAGCACCACGCTGGTCGGCGTAAACTACGACCTGACCAAATACCTGCCAGAGAGCACGGAATCTTCAAAAGCACTGAGCATTTTGAAGGAGGACTTTACATATCCCGGGACAGGCCGTGTGATGCTGAAAGACGTCAGTCTGTATGAGGCTAAAGCACTTAAGGACCGCATTGAGACTGTGGATGGAGTAGATATGGTCATGTGGTGCGACACCGCAACAAACATCTATGGTGCGGATACTTTTATTGACTATTCTAAAATTGAAGATTATTACAAGGACGGAAACGCCTATATGGACGTTACGTTTTCCGACAGCGACTCTTCTTCCAGTACACACAATGCGGTCAATGAAGTAAAACAGATAATTGGTGCAAAGGGCATAATTGCAGGCTCCGCTGTAGCTGATGCTATGCTCGGCCCAACGGTTAACGCAGCCACCGCTCGAGTAATGGCTCTGGCAGTGATTTTTATTTTCTTACTTCTAACTCTGACCACTACCTCATGGTTTGAACCGGTCCTGTTTATGGCAGTCATGTTTATCGCAATCGTTTTGGGAATGGGGACCAACCTTTTGTTCGGAGAGGTGTCCTTTATGTCGAATGCGGTTGGCGCCACTTTGCAGCTTGCCTGTTCGATTGACTACTCGATCTTTTTATTACATGCCTTCACGCGGGAAAAAGCTGCCGGAGCACCGCCGGAACAAGCCATGGCGAACGCGCTGCGCTCTGCCGTATCTTCGATTGGCGCATCCGGGGCAACAACAATCGTTGGGTTTCTCGCACTTGCTCTGATGCGCTTTAAAATCGGCCGCGATATGGGCTTGGTGCTTGCCAAGGGGATCGCATTCAGTTTAGTTACAGTGCTGCTGCTAATGCCAGCGCTGATTTTGCGTTTTCAAAAAATCATTGAAAAGACTTCTCATCGCAGCTTCATGTCTAGCTTCCGAAAGTTCGGTGAATTTGGCTATAAAATCCGTATTCCAGTGCTAATTATTATTTTGCTTCTGGGAATTCCCTGCTATGTCGCCCAAGGCATGAGTGATTTTACCTATGGAAACGATTCCATTGCAAATACGCCCGGCACAGAGATCTATGAAAATGAACAAGCTATTGATAAGGAGTTCGGACAAAGCAACATGATGCTGGCACTCGTCCCGGTTGGTGATAATAAAGCGGAAAAAAAGCTAACGGAAGAGCTTGACGGACTTCCCTATTCAAAGTATGCGATGAGCCTCGCTTCCATTTTGCCCGATGGTATCCCAGAGGAGATCATACCCCACAGCCTGGTTAAAAAACTTCACTCTGAGCATTGGGCACGCATCATTATAAACGTACGCAGTCCCGGCGAAAGCAAGGAAGCTTTCGGGTATGCAAACGAGATACGTTCTGTTATAAAGAAGTACTACCCAAACCAAGCAACCTACCTGACCGGACTTACCCCTTCGACGCAGGACATTAAACAAGTCATTACAAAGGATTATAGCTTTGTCAATATTCTCTCGCTCCTCGGCGTCGCACTGGTGATCGCGATTACCTATAAGTCTCTTGTCCTGCCGTTAATTGTGCTGATTCCTATCGAGGCGGCCGTATTTATCAATACCGCGATTCCCTATATTATGGGCGACCGCACTATGTTTTTAGGTTTTATTATCGTCAGCTGCGTCCAACTCGGCGCGACAGTCGACTATTCAATCCTGCTGACAGGAAACTATCTGGACGCTCGCACCCGGAGCAATAAAAAAGAGTCCGCGATTCGTGCGGTGACACAGAGCGCGCTACCCATTATAACATCCGGCTTAATTCTGACCACAGTGGGGTATGGCCAGTATTTCCTGACATCCATCGCCGCAATAGCGGGTCTCGGTGAGTTGATTGGCCGAGGTGCGTTTCTTTCCACGCTTCAAGTGCTATTCCTGCTGCCGGCGTGTCTTATGATAGGTGATCCTCTTATTATGAAGGAAAAGCGCTCAATCCGTATTCACGGCACAAAATCGATACCGGCCCGCGTCAGGATATGGTGGGTACGTCATTCCCCGGGTCGACTACGAAAAAAGCACCCTGACGGTCATTTTCCTGATCCCGAAACAGTTCCGTGTTCAAAAGAGGAGGAGCATAGTAATGGACAAACCCGTTAAAAAAAGAATTATGGCAAGTGTTCTGGCGCTTGTTACCGTCCTCACCCTGACCTGCACAGCGCTGGCCACATCTCCCGCCGTTTCCACCGACGAGGCGGTCTATGTCAATCTCGATTACTATGGTGCACTGGCCGACATGCGCATCGTCAAGGGAGTCAGCCTTAATGGGGTAACCACGTTTACCGATTACGGCAATTATTCCAAAGTCTACAACATGAGCACCTATGACGAGCCGAAGATTACAAGTGACACGGTTTCCTGGAACCTTTCCGTTCCGGATAAACAGCGCTTCTATTATGAGTGTATTCCCTCGGATAGCAAGACTCTTCAGATGCCATGGACATTTGATGTATCCTACAAACTTGACGGTATCCCGATCAAGGCGGAAGAGTTGTCTGGCGAAAAGGGGCTTGTGGAACTTACAGTGCATGCTATTCCAAACACCGAAGCCAGTGATTATGATAAGAACAACATGACGCTGATGATTTCTACCGGCATTGATATGGATAAAACTAACTCAATCAATGCGCCAGGCGCCCAGATCCAGTCGTTCGGCTCCTACAAAATAGTGGCCTTCCTGGGACTGCCGGGCGAGGATAATACATATACAATACAGATCAGTTCCGATAAATTCGAAAGTCCCGGCTTGATCATCATGATGACTCCCGCGACGATGTCGCAATTCGATAAAATTTCAGACTTGCGCAGCGTAAAGGACAAGGTCAGCAATGCGTCCGATGATCTTTATGAGGGCATCAATGAATTGCTGAAGACCATCAGCGGCATGAACAATAGCCTTACCGCAATGTCGGCAGGCACTACCGGACTAAACAAAGTGCGCGAACAGCTGATTGAATCGCGCAGTACTGAGGATTCGAACACGGATCAGTCCTTGGCCGCTTTAAAAAGCCTTGTTGAACAGATGGATTCCATGGTACCGGAACTGACACAGACACAGGAGAACTTGACAAAGCTTCAGAACAGCACAAACGCTATTCTGGACACCATTTCGGAGTCGCAGAACGATATCGAACCATATCGCAAGACTCTGAAAAATTTAACCGCAAGCCTGAAGGGCGTCACCGATATGTTCGACGATATTGCAAACAAGACTTACAGCGGTGACGATGTGGACGGAGTGTATGACAGTTTGTCCAATGCGCTTTCAAGTCTGTCCAACGCGTCTGAGGCATTCTCGGGAACATTAGCCAAGATGGAAAGCGGTTTTGATTCGCTCGTCGGTGGTGGCCTGATCACTGATCCGGCGATATTGGCACTATTGCAGAGCGGCACTGTTACAGAGTTGCTTGACCATACCAAGCAACTTCTGGGCGCTGTAGATACGATCAGCGGCGCGGGAAAAAGTACACTGACGCTGATTGATGGTTACAAGGACATCCTTGACAATCACTCGGGCGACATATCCAATCTGACAGATAGTGCCGCAATGCTTACCAGCCAAGCCGGCAGCACGCTGAATTCCATAAATACGGTGATCAATGAGCTACCGGACCTGCAGAACACTATGAATGACAGTGTGCCAGTGCTAAACAGCATTCTTTCCAAAAGCGCCGAACTGCTGACTGCAACCAAGAAAACGCTGGCATCCGCCAACCAGTCATTGACCGATTTGCAAAACACACTGCGTTCCGTACGTCAGCAGACGGATGGCAGTACGGCACAATTAATTGATGGGGTTTTAGACATAATGCAGAAGGCAGTCAATTCGTCAGGTATTACAAATAACATGCAATCTGCGAACACCTCTATTTACAACGCAATTAATGATGAAATCGACGACCTTGAAGGAAGCTCGAATGTGTTAAAAATCGATAATTCACTCGCACTGCAATCCTTCACTTCAAATAAAAATCCTGCCCCGGAGAGTCTGCAATTTATATTGCGCACCAAGGAGATTTCGGTTGACGATCAAACGGAGGTACAAACACAGGCGCTGGATCAATCGAACGAAGGTGCCTGGCAGCGAATTTTAAATGTTTTCAAAAAGATACAGGATGCTGTAGTATCTGCTTTTAATAATAACTAAAGTAAGGCCTCAGCTGCAACATTCCATATTCTTCTAACTGCGGGTATATAATACAAAAAAGAAAATGGTCCGTTGAAAGCATAGCCTTTTTTTACTTGGCTTGTCCATATCTTGCTATGAACGAGTAAATATTAGAAAGAGGCTTAAAAGCAGCTCGTTCTGCCATAGATGCTTTCAGTCAAGTTAACTTTTATTTAACATGCAAGGGGGCACATAAGAATCCCTCACTCATCTTCCGCAATTTGTTTCGCCCCTTTCTTGAATGGTGTCTCCCGTTTCCTTTGAATAGCGGAACGGGATATAGGCGGCCTGACTCCATAAAAAATAGGCCCCTACCTTTTTGATAGGGGTCTCTCAGTTGTTGATTGTTTTATTTCTATCAGCTCTCAATAGCTTGTCCATCACAAGTAGCTAGAGAATTGACGTTACACACATTATTCGTATGGCGCCTCATTACAATCTATGAGTATTCGATTGCAAACCGGGCAATACCATGCGTTTTTTTTGTGATTTCCGAGAGCAGGTGTGCCAATCCGAAATCCGCAGGATTTATCACGAGAATAGATAGACGAGGAGGGCAGTATTTTTCAACCCATTCAAGAGATTTCGTGGAATAAATCCCTCTCTCATATCCTTGTTGCAAGATGGACAAACCATAAATTTGTCTCCTCGTCCTTTAGTGAATTTAATAGGGAATTACAATTTTCTTGCAATTACGACAAATGAATGCTTTTAATTTATCTGTAGAATCTAGTGGTGATGGTGGAAGCAAAACGCCACGCCTTTTTTCAACAGAGGATATTGAGTAAAATAGAGGCATATCTTCATCATCTGGCAAAAAATAGTTGCTTCCCCGACTCTTAATGGTCCCCTGTTCCAGTGGGGATCCGCACCAAGGGCAATTCATTCAATCCCTCCATTTAATTAACTAAATGCAAACTAGCATTAAGAAAAACTTTTTACACCTGGATAAGAGACTGTCCAGAAATCTTCATACATCATAGCTGCAACTGTCGCTGTACGCCAAGGTAAATATCCTGTATAAGATATATCAGAAGAATAATCACGTATAATGAAACCATCTCGAAAGGGGTGGTTTCATTAATTCTCCTTTCATTAAATTTGTTATATGGCGGGAGTAGCTACCCGCGGTATAATCAGAACAAGCACTGTGGATTTGTACAAATAATTTACAGCTTGACTGTTCGGAGGTGACTCAAAACACAGCGGCTTGTCTGAATTGGTAATTAGTTGGTTAACGCTGGACGTTTCTATTTTCGTGAGTACATAGATGAGTCAACTGTGGAAAACAGCAGTGCAATTTTGAAAGGGAGGACACCATGTACTTTGTTGGAATCGACATCTCAAAATTCAAACACGACTGCGCCGTCATTGATGAGCTTGGTGATGTAGTCACACCCTCGTGGTCGTTCAGTAACGATTGCGGGGGCTTTTCTTTGCTCAAAGAGCTGCTTGCAAATCTGGATTCGGACATAAAGATAGGGTTTGAATCTACCGGCCATTATGGGCAGAACTTAAAGCTGTTCCTTGAATCCAACAGCTTTACATTCATGGAATTCAATCCGCTTCTGATCTCGCGGTTTGTTCACAGCAAATCGCTCAGAAAAACAAAGACCGACTCCATTGACGCACTAATCATCGCCCAATATTTGATGACGGTAGAGTACAAACCCTATCCGGCATCATTTTACCACATGGACAAGCTCAAATCACTGACAAGGTTTCGGGACAGCTTGATTCGGCAGCGAAGCCGCCAGTTAGTGGAGCTTACCAACGTTCTCGACAAGATTTTTCCTGAATTCAAGTCTTTCTTCAAGGGCAGATTTTCTGTCACTGCAATGTATATTCTTGCGAACTATAGTACTCCGGAAAAAATCAGCAATATGAACAGTCGCTCTTACGACGCCCTTCGCAGACTCTCGCGAGGAAAGTTTACGATGAGTTCTTTCGTCCAGCTTAAGATGCTTGCCAGGGACTCTGTTGGACATTGCAATGACTATCTCCTTCACGAAATGGGGGTTCTTCTGGATATCTACAACCAGATGGATTCCAGAATTCAAGAACTTGACGAACAAATCACGGCTTGCATCAAAGGAATCGATCCGCCGATCCTCTCAATTCCGGGCATTGGAGCTTTGTCTGCCGCTGTCATCCTATCCGAATACGGAGACATGAACACCTTTGACAGCCCGGCCAAACTGCTCTCTTTTGCGGGATTGGAGCCTGGCTATTATCAATCCGGCCAATCAGAACATACAGGCCGGATGGTCAAACATGGCTCTTCGCATCTTCGCTGTGCGCTCATGAACTGTTGTCTGCCCCTCGTCAAGAATGAGCCGGTCTTTGCCGAATACTATGCCAAAAAGCGTACCGAAGGTAAACCCCACCGTGTTGCTATTACTCATGTTGCTAAAAAGCTGCTGCGCGTTATTTACACGCTGCAAACCAAGGGTATCCCTTACAACGCTGACCTGATCCGCTAAAGGTTTCTCTGTATTTTAAGTCCTCGTACGAGGGCTTGCGTTGCTATACCCTTTTTGCTCATTTGAGTTTTTTCTTTTGGGGACTTGACTTTTTATAGTTGGTCACCTCCATCTAATAATACCTGATAGCTAGAGGCTGCATAAATTATCTGGCGACTTGTATCGGGATCAACAGCTTTAACATCAAAATAGGTTTCCTTTACATAGTAGTCTTTCTGAATATGTCCTTGAATTGTCCCACCAACAATGGAGACTCCAACTGCAATTGCTGCAGCTCCTAAAAGCTGACTAGCTGCAGCTGCAAGAGGAGCACAATAGATTGTAAGAGCGGCACTAATAACAGAGATGACAGTATTTGCTAGCCAACCATTCTCTGCATTTATTGTTTTATAATGCTGTTGGGTTGTCTTCTGCTGCTGATAGATTGACAACTTGTAGTATTCATATGTGCCGGATGCCGTATAATACGGCTTATAATTTATTTGCCCTTGATAACTATATGCTTTAGGTGAAAGTGCTCTAGATGAAATTTCTGCTTTTGATTCAGCAGGATTATCGGTAATAAAATTACTTAAAGGTTCACTTAAGTTTTTAGTTTGTTGATTTTCATCAATAATCTCCAGAGAAACTATATCATTTGCTTTGACAGTGGCTTCTGTTGTATTAAATAATTCTCCATTAATATAATATTCGGAACGGACGTGGCCAACTCCTAGTACAGTCATTACAATAGTATTTAAGCTACCTTCAGAATCATAAAAAGTGGTTGTTGCTGTATTGGATGATTTTGAACTATTGCCTTGCGCAAACGCTGGGACGCATAAAGACAGGCACATGATAAGAGCCAAAGCCAAACTTGTAATCTTTTTTTAATAGTAGACCTCTTTTCTCCTTTTGTAAATAATTTAACGAAGGTTGGTACGTGTTTGTTCAACATCTTACTGCATTGGACGACTCCTTTCGTGCCCCCGATGGTGTGGGATCATCGGTTTTCTTCCTTCAACGAGATTTGCGCTTCAATAGGTAATGTCTTCTCAGAGGCATTTGTTCACATCAATATCAAAATTATTTTTATAAGAGGGCATGGAAAGCACTTTATGCTGCCCTATCCCCCGATACGGCCTTGGTTTTAAGCCGTAACAACAAATTGTGCTCTTATTCTCTGTCTTGCTGGTGTTGACATACAGTTCAAACAGCGCAGTACCTCTTCCAGGATCGGTTATCCTACCATGCAGCATAGCGATGACGCACATAAAAGTCCCTCACTCATCTTCTGCAATTTGTTTCGCCCCTTTCTTGATAAAGGCGTCCAGATCCTGATCTTTCAGTTTCAGGTACTGGATGCCAAGCTCACGGGCCGTGCCGGCAGCCTCTTCAATTTCCTGCTGCTCGGATGGGGAGCAGCTGCGCGTGGCGGCGTAGATGCTCATGAAGAATACCGCGCTGGAAATCTGGGTGGCCTTGGCCGAAATTGCCGCCAGTCGTTCCACCTGCGGCTTCATGACTTTCTTGACTGCCCGTTTCACCAGCTCATACAGATAGACTCCCGTCTCTTTTGAGCAGCGGAACGGAATGTAGACTGATTAGTGCCGATTCTCCTTATTCAATTGTCCACCTCCATGAAAAACGGTCCCTATCAGAAGATAGGGACCGTCAGGATTGTGAAATATTCGTTTATGCAATAGCATAGGCAGTTAGGCGTCCGATATTCACAGGATGGTTATCAGTGTGATCCCCCTTTGCAATCCAAACTTATCTGATTGCAAGCTAGATAATACCGTGCAGGTTTCTGCATTTGATCTCCCAAGACAGACAGGTTTTTCAATAAAAATCCGCATAGGCAATTGGTATGGTAACTTATACAAAATCCAAGATAATTCTTTTGCATTGGTCACATTTATATGCTTGAATATAAGGGGACTGTAGAGCATCACCGCAACTTAGGGAACCACTGATTAACAGCCAGTCTTTATAGCGCATGACGTATTGTGGCATTAAAATATCCAGAAACGTCAGCTATGACTGCCGTTTAAAATGTTTTAAGCTTCCATTTCTCCCATTTCCTCTCAAAAGGGCGCAATAACCCCTATACCCGCCGCAGGCGTCGCCCGGCTCGGGCCAAAACCAGCAGGTTCGCGCTGGCACAAAGAATGTGCAGCCTATTTAAATTCTTGGATAACCCTCGATAGACGGCCTTCGAATAGCCAAACAGATTTTTAATGATGTGGAAAAGATGCTCCACTTTGCAGCGAGTCGAGGATTTGCGGTTTTCGATATAGTGATTCCAGTCAATGGCGTTGTCCGAAACCTTCGGGAGCGTTCCAGGCCGGCGGTTGATGCGGTATTCAATGGCGAACAGGTGCTCGTCGCTCTGAATTTCCTCTCGCTTTTCAATGCCAAGATACCCCGAATCGCCGTAGACGACCTCATCATCCTCACGGATCAGATCCGCTGCAACGTTAATGTCATGCACATTTGCAGCGGTTACTTCGATGGTGTGGACAAGTCCGCTGCCCGCATCCACTCCAGCGTGACATTTCATGCCGAATCGCCATTCGTTGCCCTTTTTCGTTTGGTGCATTTCGGGGTCACGCGATTTCTGCGCATTCTTCGTGGAACTGGGCGCGTTGATGATGGTCGCGTCCACAATCGTTCCACCCCGCATCAGATAGCCGCTCTGTTCAATGACATAGTTGATGGCCCGGAACAGCTGCGCTCCGAGTTTCGATTCTTCCATCATGTGCCGGAAGTGCAGCAGTGTTGTGGCGTCGGGCACCTGCTCCTCCAGAAAGTTGATACCCATGAATTTGCGAAAGGCATAGCTGTCATTGATGGAGTCTTCAACGCCCTCATCCGACAGCGTGAACCAGCATTGCAGCAGATACATCCGCAGCATTTTTTCAACTCCCTTCGGCGGACGGCCGCGCTTGCTGCTGAAATAATGCGGCTTGATGAGGTCGACCCATTCGTCCCATGGGACAATTTCATCCATGATATCCAGAAATTCTTCCCGTTTCGTCGTTCGTTTCCGAAGGCTGTATTCCATATCGCTGAAGCTCTGCTGACTCATTTCGCCACCGCCTGTGTCTTTTCTTCTATTTTATCATATTTTCGTGCCATTGTTTAATTAAATCAGCGGTTCCTTAGCTTTTGGACCACAGCGTTTCCTGAACTTTTTGGATAATCTGCTGCATTTCAGTGCACTGTCCCGCTGTGAATGGATAGCGTCCATACATACTTTGCCCATCCCCGATCTGTTTCACCTACCCTAACCACAGGATATAGTACGGCTAATTTGCCGAAAGCTCTGCCACCATTTCGGTACATACAACAATTTCGGTGAGTTGGAAAGTTAACTTCAACCCATATGACAGGAGTTACTTTTTCGAACTGAAAACGGAAGTCATTTCTGATGGCTCCAGCCCTACGTGGCGCTGCGCTGACCATCAACGAGTACGCCATCCCTGCCCTGCAGTGGGCCTGCGGTTCGAATATTATGCAGGGCAGTAGCAACAATCTCATGCCATTCGGCAATGCTACCTGCGCACAAGTTGCAACGATTTTCCAGCGCTTCTGCCAGAACGAGCCAAATAAGCGGGGGATGCGAACAAAAATCTGGACTTTGAAAGTTTACATCCTAAAAAACACCTTTGAAGTAAAACGAGGGCTCCGACATTATAATCGGAACCCTCGTTAAATTCTGGCTATCATCCAGACCACCCGAATGGTTCGTGTGTTCCATTGCGCACATACAAAGAGTCTTCCTTTATTGCATAAGTTTTGCAACAAAGTTAGAATACACAAAACGGTTCCTATCTTTTTTGTGATATGCTGTAATCGGGGCCTCAAAGCCCCCATTACAGCTAAAATGTTGCTGCTTCTTTTTTCAGAGTACACCCTTTCGGGGGCTTGTTTTATGTCATCATTCTCCGCGTGTATTTATCAATTCCGCCTTTTGTAGGAGACGGAGGATTACTGTGGCGGTCTCCGCACGGGTGATATGCTTCTCAGGGTTCAGCATACCGTTGCTGCCCACAATCAGGCCGCTGCCCACATTGAAGCGCGCCGCGTCCAAAGCCCAGGAAGCCACCTTATCGGCATCGGCGAAGCTGTCCAAGCCGCTGCTCGTTCCCGCAAGCCCGATCACCTGTGCGGAGCGCTGGATCAGAGCCATGGCCTCCTCACGGGTGATGTTGGCGTCGGGATCAAAGATGCCGTTCTCGCGGCCCTGAATAATACCATAAGCATAGGCAGTGTTCACCGCGCCGCTGTACCATGCGGTTGTATCAATGTCGGTAAAGACCGTACCTTCGGTTCCCGGTAAACCAAGCGCTCGAACGACGATGGCTGCGAACTCGGCACGGGTAATGCTCCGTTCGCCGGCAAACAAGCCATTGCCGACGCCACTTATGATCATGCGGCTTCCCATCTCATTTACAGACGCTTCATACCATTTGCCATCGGCGTCAGTAAAAGATTTCTCATTGGACACCATCGCATAAATCGAGTTCGTCAACGAATGAATATCCGCGTACCATTGGCCGTCTTGCTGATAAATAGAGGTCGGGACATGTCTGAGCGTGTTGTTTTCCACCACCACGGCCGTGGTAATTTGCTGCGCCTGCTCGGAGGTAATCGCAATGGTCCGCGTCGTATAGCCGCTGAAGCGTGGCACCTCATACGTCTTGCCGTTGAAAGACGCCTGTACAGCAAGCTGTAACGGGCTGCCGATCAACTGCGCGCCGTTTGCTTCAACTGTTTTTTTGACGGTCGCGACATCGGCGTCATCCATAGAGGTTACTAAAACAGAGACTGTGATTTTGGTCAAATCCGTCGTACCGAGCTCCGCTGCGATAGCATTCACATTGAGGCAGTTGGCCGGGATCTGGAACATTGAGCCGCCGGTCTGAACGGAAAGGGTCAGATCCTTGGATGCCATATCCTTCAGATTCTGCAAGGTCAAACGCGCCGACGCGACGGAGGTCGTTCCCGAAATGATCACCTCTACCTTGGAGCCCTTTTCAGCGCCGGATATTTTATCGGCAAGCTGCTTACTATCCACGGTCACGATGGTGTCGGTGTCGGTAGCTGTCTGGGTGCCGATGTCATACTTTTTGCCGTCGACAATGACACTGACGGACGTGCCTCCGCCACCGCCACCGCCGAGAACTGAATCAGAGGGCTTCGTTCCGCCACTGCCGTTTGTTTTTGTGCCGGAAAATGTATTGGTGCCGCCGGTTGTAACAGCCGTGCCGCCCGCGCCCGCGCTTCCGCCGGCAGTCGTGGAGTTGCCGCCTGTGCCGCCGCTGGCCGAACCTGTTCCGGATGCGGTACCGCTTCCCGATGAAAGACCTGCGCCGCCTGTGCCGCCCGTACCTGCGGACGAGCCACCGCTGCCGCCTTTTGAAGTGCCGTTATCTGTGATATCGCCGCTGACGCTCTGGGTGCCGGCTCCGCCGGTTCCACCGGCAGTGGTTCCGCTGCCGCCCGCGCCGCCTTTGGCGGTTGCGCCGTGTTCAATCGTGATAGTACCTGAACCGCTGGATGCGCCGCTTCCACCCGCTCCGCCTGTTGCGCCGCCGTTGCCGCCCGCACCGCCTGTGGCGGTTGCGTCATTTCCAATCGTGACAGTACCCGAACCGCTGGCCGCGCCTGAGCCGCCCGCGCCGCCCGTGGTGGTGCCGGCACCGCCAGCGCCGCCTGTCGTCGTACCGCTCACTGTAATATCCACATCGTCGCCGGAGATACCGGCTCCGCCGTTGCCGCCCGTTCCGGATGTGCCATTTCCGCCGTTGCCGCCGGTAACGGTCACACCTGTGCCTACTGTTACCGTGCCGCCGGTTGTGCCGCCGAAATCAATGGCCGGTGAGCCGGCGCCGCCGGCGCTGCCATCCGTCCCTTTCCCACCCGTCACGCCGCCGTTGCCGGCAAGGGTAATATCCACATCGTTTTCCGGCACCACAATAGCCGCTTTGCCTTCGGGGGCTGTGATGGTGTGACCGTTTAAATCAATCGTCACATCTGTACCGACAACGATACTGTCGCTAAGCGTAATGTCCTTTGTCAGTGTAATCGTGGGAGGCGTCCCGTCGGTAAAGGTCGCGCCGTCTCCGAACACCTCCGCTGCTTTCTCTGCCGTTAATGGGGCAGTCAATGTGCCGCCCGTTGCCATGACGGTTACGGTATAGCTTTGGCGGACCGTGGTTGTCGCGCTGTCCCAACCGGCGATGACGGAATAATCATAGTTGAGATTGTTTGGGGTATAGGCCATGACATGGGCATTGCTGCCAACACTGCCGACCGATGAAGCGTTCCCGTCAACCCAACTGAATACGCCGTTTGCGTCTGTCGGCAGGGTGAGGTTTGCCAACGTCTGTCCGTAGTGGGCCGTATAGCTGTCTGCAGGCCAGGAAAAGGCTGGCGCGGGCAGCTTATTCACGGTCTGCGCGATACCCAGCGTCTGCGTTACGCTGCCGCCGCCATCATTTGCATGCTTTTCTCCGCTGACTGTGACGCCTGCGCTGAAAGTTCCCGCCGCGCTTGTCAGTGAGGTGACAGTGAGGGTTGCGGACCCGCCGATTGCGATGGTTGAGGGGACGCCGCTTACGTCTAGACTAAACATGCCGTCGTCCGTTCCGCTGAGCGCTACAGTAACGCCGGTCAGCGCAATGGTACTGTTGTTCGTCACCGTATAGGTCACTGTGTTGCCGGCTGTCTCATAGTCCACTGGACTAAAGCTGCCGGAGGTCGGTGCGAGGGAAAGCGCATACGTGTTTGCAAGCGGTGTGACCGCAATGGTTCCGGTCGCGGCCGTATAATCTGTCTCGAATTCGGAGGACGGCGTAAAGGTGATGCCGTGATCCTCTGCGATGCCCACCGCACCAAGGATTGAATCCGGGCTTGTCCATGTAAAATCGCCGCTGATTCGCTCATTTAAACCGAACACATAGCCCTCGCTGCCAAGCGTTGACAGGGAAAGCTCATTCCCGGTGGTCACCGGACCTGCCGATGGATTTACGATGATATTTGGTGTGACCTGTTCAATTGTCAGCGTGGCAGTTTTCGTTATCGAATTACTGTCGTTGCTGAAATAATAGTTTTGGTTCGTGGAGTTGTACGTTGCCGTCACAGTATAAACACCGGCATGAACAGGCGGAAGCTCGCTGTCGTAGCCATTGGTGTTGCAGCTGTAGTGATAGATCACCGTGACATCGTCCACGTGAATATTCACGTTCCCTGCCGTATCATTGGCGCTGAAAAACGAAAGCAGGGGATATACCGCCATGTTGTGGCTGGCCTTGTCGTAGAGCAGACTGTCGGAATCGCTTGAAAATCCGACCTTGCTCATGTCGTAGGTTGCGTGATTAATGGCAAAGCTTTTGGTCAGCACCATGTCGACACTGGCGCTGTAATTTCCAATCAGAGTCACCGCAGCCTGTGCCGTGCCGGCGTTAATATTATTGCTGTAAGCAACCGTGTAATCAGTGCCCATTGTAAGCGCCCTAGTTTTTCCCGCATCTGTGTAAACCTCTATATCCGGCATAAAGGCGCTGCCGGTATAGGGATACGACAGGTCACTCTCCCCGGAAGCCCAGTCCACCACGGCTGTGATCTCCTGCGGCGCAATGCTGTACGGAACCGCGTCACTCACAGTTTCCTGGTACATTTCCTGTCCGACACCCGGCGTGTAGGTGGCTTTTACATAATACTGTCCCGCCTCAGCCGGTGCACCGCCGTTTGTTGCCGCGCCGCCGTTTGCCCCCGTGGTCAGGGACGTGCAGGATGAATCCGTATAATAGGTATAGCTGATGTTGCTGTCGCTTGTGCCATTTAGCAGCAGCCAAGCCGTGCCATAAAACTGCGCAATCCCACTGACGGGCTTTGCTGTGCCGTCATAGCTCTGGCTGGCCGGGTTGCTGATAACAACCACCACCGTTGGAGCGACTCCGGTAATGGTAGCCGTTAAGGTAGGGCCTTGTGACGGCAGCGCATAGTTAGAAGCGCTTACCCCTGTCAGGCCCAGGTGGCTCGTATCCACTGTGACCGTCTTGGAAAGACCGGGCAGAGGATTTTCGAAATACGCTTTTACGGTGTCATTCAATGTGTATGAGTTGTCGAGGCTCACGTCATCCGCTCCGATTGCGCCCGTGACCGCAAGCGTGCCGTTAAGCGTCGCCAGCGAGGAGCCGTCATAATCCTTATCCTCGGCAGACAGGCCGGAAGCGTCCCAAGAAAGGGTCGCCGGCTTGATCGTGAGCGTCCGGGTCACATCGCCCAGAGCTTCATACCCATTTGCGGTGTCTGTGGTAAATTGAATCAGAACGCTATAGGTTCCGGCATCGGTGGGCGCTGTCGTTGACGGGCCATAGCTTGTCGCGCCGCTTCCGGTATAGGTGATGGTTGTGCCTGTCACGCCGGGGATGTTGCCGCCCAGAGAATATTCAATTGTGCTGCCCGTGTATGTCTTCTCCACGTTGTAAAGCGACAGCGGGATCGTCAACGCGTGCGAGAGCGACATGGTCGTCGCATCGTGCGCCGGTACTGTGATTGTGCAGTGCGCGACTGCCTGATTTGTGTAAACTGTGCCTGCCGCGACCGAAATGGATTTCCCCGAAACGTCCGTACCCGAGATCGGAACATCACCGGTCAGCAGCACCTTATGTACGGCGTTGGCCGCAGCCGTGCCGTCAAAATAGATGGTGGCCGTCATCGTCGCGCCATAGCCGTATTTTCCGTCTTGTATGTCCGCGGTGTCGGCGGAGTAGACCACCGAAGCTGTAACCCCGTTTTGCGTGACGGAAGATGGCGTGAGAAGGGAGTAAAAATTCCGGGTCCAGTTGGCATAGAGCGTCGTATCGTTCGTGCCGGTCCAGATAGCCGTCGGCGCGCCGATAGCAGTATAAACCTGCGTGCCGCCCCCGTTCGCTTCTGTGTAATAACCGCCAAAGGTATAGCCTGTTTTTACAGGCGGGGTAATTGTCGTCAGGCCTATGCCATAAATGGCGACGGCGCTTACCGTACCGGCAGTTGTCGCCTCCTGATTATCAAATGTCAGGGTGTACTTTACCGCGTCGGGATAGCTTGCCGCGTCGTTTTGAACCATCGCAGTAGCCGTTAAATTCGTGCGGGTGCCGTTTCCGCCGTTATTGCCTTGGCTGCCGCTACCGCCGCCTGGGGCCGCCAGGTTATTATAAGCAGGCATACCAGGGCCGGCGTTGCCTTGGGTACCGTTGCCGCCGCTGCTTGTACCGCCGGAGCCGCCACCGCCCGTATAGTAATAGTAAGTATTATCATCATTACTCGATTCGTAAGCGCTGCCGCAAGCGCCGCCTCCGCCGCCGCCACCGCCGCCGCCTCCGCCTCCAAAGCTTGCGCCCGTGTTGCCCACGCCGCCGCCTCCACCGCCTCCGCCGCCTGCGGCCGTATAGTTTTCCCCATAGCCGCTGCCTGCGTCATTGACTGAACTGCCGCCGCCTCCGCCGCCTCCTGCGGAGCCGGAAGCGCCGCCGGTAAGGTTTATTGCTACGCCGCCGATCACATAAAAAGCACCCGCGGCGGAACCCGCAGCGCCGGTGTTGCCGACGCCGCCCGAGAAGCCCGCGCGGTCAAAGTGTGATGATCCATTGGTCATAAATACCGCGGAGCCGAAGTTCGCACCTGAACCACCCGCGCCGCCGCTGCCACCCTTGCCGCCTATGCCCGCGCCGCCGCCGCCCGCGCCTGTTCCGCCGCTGCCGCCGCTGCCGCCGGCATAATAATGACCGCCGTCCCAGTAGCCGGAGCTGCCACTGTAGCCGTACCCCGCACTGCCGCCACTACCGCCGGTTGCGTTTAAGCTTCCCCCGCCCGTGACGATTAGGGTGGATGTGGAGGGCACACAGATGCCCGCACCGCCGCCCTGGTATGCATTGCCGTTACCGCCTGTTACGGTCAGCGTCACACCAGTGGGGATATAGATCACAACTGTTGCTCCTGTGGCGACATTTAAGGCATTTCCTCCAACGCTCGCCGTAATAGACCTATTGCTGCTTACCGTGTATGTATATCCGCTGTTCAGCGTCGAACCTGCCGTTATCGGCAACTCCGAGGTTAGGGTATTTCCCGCAGCGCTTGCCGTGAGGCTCAATGCCGGCATCAAACTAAGAACCATGACCGCCGCCATAATCCAGCTTAAGATCTTTTTCATATTCTTCCTCCCTATACTTCCCTAAGTATTGGTGCTCCGTTTATCTATGCGCGCCCTGCTCACTAGCACCAGATCCATAAATTCCGAGGCGGTGATCTTGACGGCGCTCAGCCCGCCCGTGTCAAAGAACAGACAATTTCCGTCGGTGTTTGCGCTTTGAAACAGCGCCAGATCGCGAAGCGGACTGAATCGGACGGTATGCAAATGAGTACGAAAATCAAAACGAATCAATGCTCCCGTTCCCATTAAAACTTCCAGCATATAATCCGGCAACGCAATTACACTCCGAAAAAACTCTTCAGCCATATTTTCTCCTTTCCTCTCCCCCAAAACTGGGGGTAGTTGAGTTTCCATTAATTAAATTATAAAAGTTTTGTCAGCGGCGCGTCATCACCAAAGAGGTTCCCCCGTCAGCGACGGCGCCGGCTTTTTTAATTCCAGCTTTCCACACCGTTCTCGCGCGTGTAATCGTGTGAGTTGGACGCTTCCGTGACGTCAAGCCAGTACCATTTTGTCGTATCACCCATGTCGTGATACTGGCGCAGGTCGGTGCGGCCTTCAACAGCCGCGTCCGCCTTGCGGTTCAGCATACGGTTCACGAGGGTCGCTACCTCGGCGCGGGTCATATAGGCGTCGGGGCTCAACTTGCCATTGTCGCCTTGAATCCAGCCCACCGCTACCGCTTTGGCGATGTCATCATAGGCCCAGTGGGTCGCCGGCACGTCGGTGAAGCTGAGCGGCGGGAGCTTGCTGAAGTCGCCCGTGAAGGTTCCGAATCTCACTGCGACGGTCACAAACTCGGCGCGGGTCATCTTGTCGTTCGGATGGAACAGCCCGTCGTCCCGGCCGGAGACGATACCCAGCGTCGTCATGACATTTACCGCTTTTGCATACCATTCATCGCCCCCAATGTCGGGGAAGGTTTTGGAAATTGTCACGTTCTTGTCGCGGAGCAGGTTGTAGAACATCTGCGCCATCTCCGCGCGGGTCATGCTCGCGTCCGGGTTGAAGTTCCCCAAATCGTCACCCTGCATGTACCAGTTGTGGGCATCCGTTTCAAGGAGAGCCGACACGTCGGCGCTGTACGTGGCGGCGCTTGCCTCTGTCCAATGGGCGTAGAGGGTCACGTTCTTAGTTGCCGTTGTTGTGCTCGTGACCTCCGTGCCTCCGCTTGCCGCCGTGAACCAGCCGCCGAAGGTGTAGCCGTCGCGGGTCGCGGTCGGGAGCGTTCCGATGGCCGTGCCGGATCTTACCGAGCGTGAAGCTTCGCTGACCGTCCCGCCGTTGACGTTAAATGTAATGGTATAGGCTGTGGTGCTGCTTCCGCCGCCACTGCCGCCAATGTATGTCCAGTGGGCATAGAGGGTGGTGTCGTCATAGAGCACGTCGGTGGCTGTTATTTGCGTGCCTCCGCTTGCCGCCGTGAACCAGCCGTCAAAGGTGTAGTTGTCGCGGGTCGCGGTCGGCAGCGTGCCGATGTCAGCGCCTGTCGCCACCGTGCGCGAGGTTTCGCCGGCACTTCCGCCGCCCGCATTGAAGGTGACGGTGTAGGAGGCAGAGGAGGTGAACGCGTAGGTGGAAAATTTACTCACGTAGAGCCGCACCTGATTGGTATCCCGCAGGATTTCGTACCACTCTCCGTCGTCGCCGGTGGTGCCCGGTACCAGCGTCTCCACTGTGGTGTCGGAGCCGGTGCCGTCGGCATCGTGGTAACGCACCACGGCAAGGTTGCTGTAGTTTTTCGCGTTAAAGGGCAGGTCGACCAGCACGTCGATGTAATGAATCCCCAGGTCATACAGATTTGACGTGTCGTCGGGGCTGTTGTTGGTGATGGAAGTGCTGTTATTGTACACGTTCTTTTGGATATCCAGATCAACGTAAGAGTTCGTCACCACGTTGCTGTATTCGTCGTCAATGGCCACAGGGCCGACGTCCGAGGCGCCGGGCGTGCTGACCAGCAGCTTAAACTGCACCTTGCCGCCGTCGTTGTCCACGATGGGCCTTTCCGCAGGGGTGTAAAACGCGTCGTCGCCGAACAAATCGTGCAGACCATTCTCAACCGCCGAGGGCGCGTCTGCTTCAATGGCCAGCAGGCTCTCCGTGCGCCCTTCCAGCATATTGATGGAGAAGGTCAAATCCTCCGGCACATTCAGGTATTGCGTGACCGTGTAGCCGTAGGTCTGGCTGTACGCTATCACGTTGTACTCGCCTGCCGGAACATTCTCGAAGGTGTGCGTCGCCGGTTCGCCCGGGGCATCGATATTCAGGCTCACGGTGTCCCCAATTTGGGTTTTGCCCTGCCACAGGCTCAGCATGACGGTATCGCCAGCTGCTCCGGTCACGTTACCCGTGACGTTGCAGGCGGACGCCACCTTGAAGCTCAGCGACACGGCGGCGCTGGTATCGTGGTTGCCGCTGATGGTGAGGTCTTCATCGTAATTTCCCACCGCAAGCCCTGTTTTCGGTACGACGGTAAAGGTGGCCGTTTCGTCCGCCGCCAGCGTGGTAGTGCTGAGTGTGCCGATGGTGTAGTTGGCGCTGGTCGGCTGGGTCAGCGTCACGATGGAATTGCCCGTGTTCTTGACGGTGACGGTCTGCGCACCCGGGGCCTCATAGTCCACCGTTTTCGTGCCGAAGTTTAGGGTTGCGGGTTCGCCGGTAATCGCATAATAACTGGATTGTGGCACCCATACGGCATACAGGGTAATCGAGCCGCTTGGCGTGTATGGACTGATGACCTCCGTGCCGCCCGCTGTTGCAGACCAACCGCCAAAGGTGTATCCAGCCTTTGTCAGCCCGTCTCCGCCGGGAAGGGTCAGGCTGTTTCCCGCGACAACGGTGCTAGCGGTAGGTGCGGTTCCGCTGCCGTCGTTAGGGCTGTAGGATACCGTGTAATAAGTAGTCGGCCCGGGACCAGGGTTGCCGCCGGGGTCGCCGCCGTCGTCGTGTGGTTGAAACGATAATACAGTGGGTTCGATCTGTTGGAGACCATCGCTATCCTTCGCGATCACATACACGGCATATGCGCCGTCGTTCACGCCTTGCACATGGAAGCTGACCGAGTAGGGGTAGGTGTTTGGGGTGTCCGAGTGTCCAGACATGCTGGATGTGCCGGAAGCACTGTTAAAAATTTCATCGTTGGTGGGGGCAGGTAAAGGGTTAACTACCTCGACTTTTCTCATAAGATAGTAAACACTCCCGGGTTTGTCCATGGTGGCGTTTAATGAGAAGTTGATTCCCCCCGGGGTAATATAGGGAGTTTTCCAACCGGTGCCGTCCGTGATGAAGACCGGCTGCGTCCGCTTGCTGGTGACGCTCTGCTTGGAGAAGCTCTGGATGACAGAATCCGAGGAATTGTAAAACGCCTGAAGCTCCGGATAGTAGCCGTGCGTGTCGTTAACGCGCTTAACCCAGACAGAGTCAGCAGAGGGACAAAGCGCACCCATCAGTCCGTTTGCTTCGTCTTCGATTTGAAGCACGCTGCTTCGCACCATCTGGTTTGTAGTCAGCGCCGTGCAGGGTGCGCCGGATACGTCGGACAATCCGCTGTCTGTGCTGTCTGCGCTGCTGTTGATTTCGGAATCATAAAACAAATTGCTCGCCGCAATACCAGCGCTCGGATCCTCCTCATCATACGCAAAATTAAAAGCGATTTCATAACGATTGGATGCGGAACCCAGCTCACCTGAAAAAGCCCCCGCGCTGTACGAATTTGAAATGCTCGTAGATACATTTGCACAACCCACAAGGCCTCCGATGCGGGTGTCATTGCTAGTGGGAAAGGTTCCGGTGTTATAGCAATCGGTGACCGTCGTATACTTTGAAGACCCAATAATGCCGCCAACAGAGTCGGCACCGGACACGGCCGCGGAGTTGAAGCATTCCGAAACCGTCGTGCGTGTGTTATCTCCGACGATACCGCCGAACGATTGATACGAGGCGTCTGTTTCGGCTCCTGCCACCTTACCAACATTGAAGGCTTTGGTGATCGTTTGGGAACCGCTGTCACTGCCGGTGGCCGCGCCCACGATACCGCCCGACACCATTTGCCCGGTTATTATGCCGGTATTATAGGCGTCCGTAATGGAATTTGAATCCATATCATTCATGCCCACGATGCCGCCGACCTTACTGTATCCACTAATGTTGCCGGTATTATGTACCGTTGTGAAATTGGTTTTCTCAGCGAGGCCAACAATACCGCCGACGTTGATGCCCGTGGTGTCATTTGCCGTTATTGCGCCGCTGTTTGTGGCGTTCTCAAAAACGCAGGGAGTGCCATTGTTGCCCGCCGCATAGCCAGCGATGCCCCCCGTATAGCCGACAGCGGTTACAGCGCCGGTGTTGGACACAGTTGAAAAAGTGGTAAAGACGGCCTGTCCGATGAGACCCCCGGTATAACCCCGAGCAAGGCTTCCCGAGACGCTGGCGCTGCTCGAACAATTGCTTATCACGACAGGTGAGAGGGAGTTATTAGCGGAGATACAGCCAAAGAGACCGCCCGTGTAGCCATATCCGGCGATGGTACCCGCTACGGTGCAGTTCTTGAAATTTAAGCTGCGGTCTCCTGTAATGCTGCCTGCAAGACCGCCCACGGATGCGGAGGAATCTGTCCCGGTATAGTTGACCGTGACATCGGTCAACTTGACGTTTTGCAGATTATACGTGTTGCTCGAAGCACTTATCAAAGCCTGAACTACGCCAAACAGTCCGTAAGAGCCGGGCGCGTCGGCATTGATGGTCAGATTGCTGATGGGGTGATCGTTACCGTTAAAATATCCCTTGAAGGGATGTTCCGAGGTTCCGATCGGCGTCCATCCGGTACCCGCGGCGTAGTTCGACAGGTCAAACGCACTATTGGTATCCAATACAATGGTTTTGTCTATAAAGGCATTACCACCATTGACAAGTACCGCAAGCCCGGCAAGCTCATCGGCATTGGATATGGTAAAGCTGGCAGCGCTCGGATTCGCCGTGTACCAAGTGGTATCTGCTGTGCCAGCCGCCAAAGCCGGAAGTGTAAGCGCCGGGGCCAGGCTCAGCACGAGAGCCAGGGTTAATAACAGACTTATCATTTTTTTTGTGATGGATCGGTTCATTCCTTTTTCTCCTCCTATAATTTCTACATTGAATCGCTTTTGCACATGTTGATATATTCCTTTTTCTGCTTCCCAAGCTGTTTGGGCATAAAACAATCCGCTATACCCTTAGGGTACAGCGGATTGTTTTTTTTCGCTCCCCCCGAAATGGGGGGAATTATGTATAATTTTAAAAAATCCTGTCGACTAGTTGGGATTTAGAGGTAACCTCCAGCTTTTGATAGACGCTTTTGAGCGTACTTTTCACCGTGCTCTCGGAAACAAAAAGCTGTTCGGCAATTTCCTTTGTGCCATGTCTCTCCCGGGCAAGCAAAGCAACCTCCCGTTCCCGCGGCGTCAAAGGAGATTGCAGCGTTTGACGGGCTATGTTTACCGCCTGAACACCAGATTGGTGACGTGTACACAGTGCAAGGACGCAATCTACCTGTTCCCGGTCGAACCCGAAATTTATGGCCTCCTCTAAAAGTGGTCTCAGCGAAGCGTGTTCCGCAAAGGGAAGATAGACCCTGTCGGGCAGAGCTAGCTCCAACGCTTCATGCAGAAGTGCCCGCGCTTCTGCGGCGCGGCGGTCATAGAGCTTTGCCGACGCCAGAGAAAGGAGTTCATAGACTCTTGGCAGCACATAATTCATTGTCTGCGTACGCTCCAGCATAGGCTGGGAGACCCCGTACAGCTCGCCGTGTCTGCGGCGAAGCAGGAGCATCCGCCCATGCAGCATCTGACCATAGGGAACAGTAACGGGGTATAGGCTTTTTTCCATAAGCGCCAGGTCGTAGAGCCAGTCCGCAAGCCCGTCGGTTTCGCCCAGCGTCAGAGAAAGAAAGGCGAGGCAAAGCTGTGCGGCCCTTTCAATATAAGGACCCGGCTTTGCGTCGGCATAACGCCGGATATTCTCGACCGCCGTCTGGTAATCGCCCGCCGCTCCCCTCAGGAGGGCGATTCGGGCCAGCACCAGCTCGGCGCAAAGGCAAATGCAGCTTTGCTTTTTGCTCTGAGCAACATAGATGGTTTTGTGGCACAGGGCCTCAGCATCGTCAGTCTCGCCTTGCAGCAGAAGCCATTCGGCCCGCATCGCGCTGTCGGAGCCTGCGCTGTGCTCCCCCGACAAGATACGGAAACGAGGCAGATTCTCATCCATGAGCGCAAGCGTCCGTTCCAATTCTCCCGACCTGCTCCAGTACATTAATACGAGGGAAATGGAACCGAAATTATCCAATTTAAATCGGTAGCTGCTTGACCCATTCAGCAGCTGTAGGGCCGCCTTGTGCCGGACACTCATTTTTTTAAGGTCGTTATATTCTGAAAAGGACAGAAGATATTCCATCTCTCCTCGGAGCCGCCTGACCTGCGCCTCATCCAAGTCCACCGGGTTTTGCAGGGCTTCACCCGCGAGCTTGAACAAGCGTCCGGAAAGTTCATACTGGCTGAACAGAAACAATTGGAACGAGAGAATGATGAGTGCCTCCGGATGGCGGCGCATGATGTCCGGCGGACAAACACGGATGGTCTTAATAATCCGCTCGGCCATGACCCAGTCGCAGGGGTACTGGAGATAATCAGGACGCAACATAAAGGAAAAAAATGCATCAAAATCTTTGGCTTCAAGGAAAAATCGCGTCGCAGAGCTATAATCCGACAGCTCCACACAGGAGTTGCCCGCCCGGCTAAGCATCCGCGTTTGGAACTCCTTCGGCAGGTGTTGGTAAAAACGCTTCTTTAGGTATCCCTGTAAAATACTGTGCATGATATAGACATCATTTTCAGGGTAATATCGAATAAATGCATTTGTTGCAAAAAGCGTTTCGAAGCTTTTCGGAAGCCCCTTTTCGCCCAACATCGTTCTTGCCTGCGGGATACTAAAGCTATTCAGTACTGAGAGTGTGACAAGAAAGTCTTTTTCCTCCTGCGTTAATTTTTCACAGATAGCCACTTCGACCAGCTGCTCAATTCCGGCATTGTATGTAAAGCATCCGTTTTGCTGATAGAAAATGATCTGGAGGCAGAGTGCCGATACCCATCCCTCCGTGTCGGATTGGACATGCTTCAGATCTTCATCAGACAGCCGAACCCCGGCAAGCTTGAAAAGTCTTGCGGTGCTGTTTATATCAAAGAGAAAATCCGACGCTCCGATAATATGTGCGGACGAATGCCTCAGCGCCGTAAGCTGCTGAAGGCTCAGCTGCTGTGTGATCACGACAACATGCAGCTCCGGGCTTTCTTCCATCAGTGAAAAAGCACTCAAAAGCTCCTTGGGGGCGATGCTATCCAATATTTGATAATTGTCAATGACCAGATAGGTTTCACAATCACAGCTGAGTTTCTGCAAATGGCGGACGATCTCTGACACTACGCCCGTGGACAAAATATCCAGCTCATTCAATTGGCTCGCGGCATCACTGTCTATGTATTTTAGAAGATTGCAGATACCATTCCACATGCTCCCCGTTGGTTCGCCTAGGCAGGTGTACCAATATGCATGGGCTTCATTCGTGAGATTTTCTTTAATATAATCGCTGACGGCGGTCGTTTTTCCGAAGCCGGAAGGAGCCTCCACCAAGGTCAGGGAATGTTGCGGTATTTTGGCAAGTTGTTTTTTCAGTCTTTCCGGAATATAATGCTGCTTTTTGGGAATTTTCCCCTTCATATTCGTTTTCTCTCTTTCTGGGCTTCCTGTATCGGCTTATGCGCACAGGCACTAAAAGTTTTTTGCGCTAATCGCCTATCGAGCATAAAAATATCCACTCATTGTTTAATTTGAAATTTAGCACACAGAGACAGGGTAGGCCTTCGCCAGTAACTAAGGAACGGCTGATTAACAGCCTGTCTCTATAGCGCATGACGTATTGTGGCATTAAAAACGGCCAGAAACGTCCGATATGACTGTGGTTTAAAATGTTTTAAGCTTCCATTTCTCCTATTTCCCCTCAAAAGGGGGCAATAACCCCTATCCCCGCCCGCAGGCGTCGCCCGGCTCGGGCCAGAACCATCAGGTTCGGGCTGGCGCAAAGAATGTGCAGCCTATGGCTGTATTCCATATCGCGGAAGCTCTGCTGACTCATTTCGCCACCGCCTGTGCTTTTCTTCTATTTTACCATATTTGGGTTTCGTTGTGCGATTAAATTAGTGGTTCCTTAATTTGTGCTCCGACCATAAGCGAACTTCTGAACAAATGTGAGAACTTGGACAAATATCATAGATTTTTTAGTAAGGCAGCGCAGGAGGACAACTTCGGCGCTGCTTCTCTTTTTCGCGAGGAAAAACGAGAGAATAATGTGTCCTGCGGACGGCGCCGCAAAATATCGAACAGCCGACAAGACCGCAAAACTTTTCCCGTGGGATGAAAATTTTTGCGCGAGAAGGCTTACGTGAAACGAGCTTTTGTTTGGAATATCTTGACAAATATAGTAGATATGAGTAAATTAAAAATGTATTATAAAAATCAATATCGTCCGGGTCAACATAGAATGGGGTGCGATTCCCCGCGAGCAGGTCACTGTAAAGCCTTTTTCAGGGTAAACCAGACCTATGCCGGATTGCATAGCTCCCCGCCAAAGCAGGGGAGCAAACTTTAGTTGCAGCAATCCGATTCAGGATTGTTGTAAAATTTTTTTTTTCATTGCAAGGAATGGAGAAAGCATACCGCAACGTCAGAAAAAAGAGAAGCAAGGAGATCAGTTGCATCTTAAAGAAATTGCGCTTCATCAGCATTTCATTGGTTATTTCAATTCTTTTTTCCCGCGCGAGCTGCTGCGAGCGCCGAGAAATCGGTCGGCCAAGTCGTGGTTTCTATTGAAGACTTTACTATTGGCGGCGGCTATTTGGTCGAACCCGTATCCGTGGACTTGTACGAGGGTGAATATACGGTCGACGTGCTGCTTCGCGTCTTGGAAAATGCCGGGCTTTCCTACCAATACACAGGGGACCTCGGCCCTAAGTTCTATTTGGCGAGCCTGTCCGGCGAAAAAGTAGACGCTTTGCCCAGAGATACTTCCCTGGTACCGGAGCTTCTGCTGTCCGCCCTGGACCAAAACGGCTTCGAATTGGGCACAAGAGACGGAAACACGCTGGGAGAATTTGATTATACCAGGGGATCCGGATGGATGTATTGTGTAAACAATTACTTCCCGTAATATGGTTTTGGCTGTTGTGAGCTCCATGACGGAAACGTGATGCGCGTACAGTATACTCTGGCATATGGAATGGATATCGGAGGAAGCAGTTCCATGGGTGGTGGTTTCCAGGATTTTTATTCGACTCCAAACAAGGATGCGATGACCGTATTTCTTGCAGAATATTATGCAGAACACGGGACAATCCCGGAAGAATATTTGCAAACAGTTTCTCAGCTCGACGGGGAGAGTATGGAATTACCGAATGATACAATGCCTGATGTTGACCTCCTGTGGCCGACCAAATCCGGCGAAGTAACACTCTGGTATGGCCAAATCGACGAGCAATATACTGCGGTCCATAAAGGCATCAATATTCAGGGCGCTGTCGGCGACGATATTTATGCGGCCTGTGATGGTACCATTTCGTATGTCGGTTACAATTCCGCATTTGGAAATGTCGTTTGTATTGATTTTCAAAACGGCTCCACCCTCATGCAGGTACGTTATGGAAATTTGTCACCGTCAGTTGAACAGGGGGATTCCGTAAGCGCCGGCGACGTGATTGGAACGATGGCCGCAAAAGGAAGTGACACAAAGGGCGTTCTGCAATTTGTCGTGCGAATGTCGACAGACGGGCAAGCCTGCAGTCTGGACGGCAGCAACAGTCAAACCCTTGATCCGGCGGGTCTGATGGAACGGCCCGCTGTGAATTTAGCATTTTTGGAAGAACCTATGGCGACTTTGCTGGATACAACCGGCATGGCAATCAAAAATACGAACTCTAAAACATCAATGATGCTTATTTGGCCATGGGAAGACGAAAATGATCCGGATATCCGATACCGTGAAAATCTGGATTTGGGAGACGAAGATGCATATTTACGAAAAATCGTAGTGGAGTATGCAAAACAATTAAATTTGAAAGTCGACAATAAGAAATTGGAAAAGGATGGGGTTCTTACATATAACAACGAAACCGGAATTGCTACGGTAGTGCTCAATGGAAGAAGAGTGCTGTATGGGCCAAGCCTGGGGAATGCTGTGATAAAAAATAACAGAATGATCGTAAATGCGGAAAAGGTCTGGTATGATTTGATCGGCAGAATTTATGGGGATATTAATTCAATTCCGGAAGGAGGTACTTGGACTCCCGGTAAATATACACTGGAGCTTGGTGTTTATACATTCCGTTCCAAGACATACATCCCTTATGAATTGGCAAGAGATATGGTCATACTGGAGAAGTCAAGAACCGTGCAGAGTGTGAATACCCAAAATCTGCAGCTTATGCGGCCAGGCCTCTGGCGGCCTGACGATATGTGGCCGGCGGCAGACCGCCGGGGTTCGCAGTATTGATTCGCTGGCGGTTATAGTAGG
>JGI20225J20221_1001478_pt1 | contig 32109 bp, 27 predicted proteins | sample BioMet4_FD_20221 | JGI IMG/M metagenome (IMG submission 20221)
GAAGTAGACCTGACCTTATCCGAAGAACAGATTTTTAGTAAGTACGAGAATACTCGTGGCTTCCTGGCCAATGTTTACACGTACCTTCCTGATGCATTTGCAGGATATAGTGACGGACAGTTTCTTGCTGCATCGCGCGACTGTATGACGGATAATTCACTTTCATTTTGGAATGTGCACTATTATCACAGTGTGCTGACTGATGCTTACTCTGCCACGAATCACCCTTTTGCTGAAAGGTTTTGGTCTAACGATTTTAAGGGGATTAGGGCTGCTAATCAATTTATGAAGAATTCACGCGAAAGTGTTATTGGTAACGCAGAGAAAACGGGTGACGATAATCACTTATATGATCGTAATATGGCAGAGGCCCGATTACTACGTGCGATCTTCCACTTTGATCTTGCAGGCTGGTTTGGTGATATACCAGTGATCGGTAATGATGAAAATGGTGTTCCGATCGTTTTTGAACCAGGAAACGCTTCTGCTATGAACATGTCACGTACTGCTTGTAGCGAAGCCTTGAAATGGATTGCTGATGAATGTGATGCTGTGAAAGATATACTTCCTTTCCGCTACAGCAATGAAAATGAAAATTGGGGACGCGTGAATGGTGCCGCTGCTTATGCATTAAAATCAAGAGCACTTCTTTACAGAGCTTCTGCATTGAACAATCCTGATGGTAATGCTTCATGGTGGCAGGAAGCCGCACAAGCTGCAAAGGACTTTATCGCAAAGAATAACCAACAGGCACATCCATATAAACTGTTTACAACTGAGGATAATGACCCAAACAAAAACTATTATCAATGCTTTGTTTCAACGCCTCACCTGAACAATGAATATATCCTGAGTCGTTCCGAATGGAATACTCGTGAAATTGAATTATTCTTAGCGCCTTGCGGATTTTCTGGTAATGTAAACTCAACAGGACGTACTAACCCTACACAAAATCTGGTGGATGCTTATGAAATGAAAAATGGCAAGCCTATTGATGATCCAGCTTCTGGCTACAATGATCAGAATCCTTATGCAAACCGCGACCCACGTTTGGAGCAAACTATTCTGCATCATGGCTCAATTTGGGGAGATAAAGTACAAGAAGAGGAACGCGCTGTTGATGTTTCATATCCAGACGGAAAGGATTACCAAGATTTACATGGTGGAACAACGACTGGTTATTATACCAAGAAATTCTTGAATAACATGTCTTTCAAGAGTCCTACTACATACGTTCATGCTTGTCCTATTTTCCGTTATGCGGAGATTCTATTGAATGCAGCAGAAGCAATCAATGAATCTGAAGGACCAACCAATGCTTACCAGTATGTAAATCAAGTACGTGCACGCGTAGGTATGCCTGCCTATAGTGGGATGACGAAGGAACAGCTTCGTGAGCGTATCCGTAACGAACGTCGTATTGAACTTTGTTTTGAAGATCATCGTTTCTTTGATGAACGCCGCTGGAAACTGTTTGAAGGAAAGAGTGCTGCTAGCGAGAAAAATTTGCCTCGCTATCAACAGGTTTATAATATTTATAGTGTGGTAGTTACTCCAGGAGCATCTACTGTCTATTCTTATGAACCAGATGGAACACATCCTTCCAGAGCATTCAATAGTCCGAAGAATTACCGATTCCCAATACCGGATTCAGAAGTGAAGAAAGCACCGCTATTGAAGCAAAATCCTGGATGGGAACTTACTTCTGCCACAGCAGAGTAATATTTATATTCAGTATTTTATTAACTGGTAAATAGATTTTTTGTATTTGAACATTTATTTCTTATCATTGCTCTGCACGCTAATTCTGGCGTGCAGCAGCAATGATAATTTTCCCTTTTCGGATAAACCACCTTTATAAAATCCGGAATTTACGAATCTAACCGCTTCCTCTTACCCTTTTGAGCGTACTTATATCAGGTTCACAAACAAGATGTGTTTATACTTATTAAAAACTGATACTCTTATTAGTTAGTATCAACAATACAAGCTGACTAAAATCGTCCATTTGATTAAGATACTTGAAACCAACATCAATACAAATATCCGTTTTAACTATCTGTTAATTGGCAACAGGTTTATCCCTGAGTTAATACAAATCATAGCCTCGCATCATATCAAATGCCATCTTTCAGGAATGTAAAGATTGAGAAAACCAACCATGCATAGACTATCCAATAAGAGAACTCAATCTAAAAATACAACTCTAACATTTTTTCATTCTGAAATAATATCCTCAATATATTGAGTTATTTGTTACTATAAAGTATAATTAAATATTATATTGACATATTAATACGAATATATTATATCTTTGCAAAATAATTATAAGAGGATATATACGAATGGATTTATTTGCTAAAAAATCAATAGAAGGTCTGCTAAAGGAGTCAAATGAGACTAGTAGCCATTCATTGAAAAAAACCTTAGGACCTGGTAAGCTAGTTGCATTGGGAGTTGGAGCAATCATTGGAGCTGGATTATTTTCCATAACCGGTGGTGCCGCTGCAGAATTGGCCGGCCCAGCAATTACCATATCTTTTTTAATCGCAGCAATTGGATGTTGCTTTGCAGGATTATGTTATGCAGAATTTGCTTCAATGATTCCTGTTGCAGGAAGTGCATATACCTATTCTTATGCCACAATGGGCGAATTTATTGCCTGGATTATCGGCTGGGATCTGGTTCTGGAATATGCCGTTGCTGCAGCAACAGTAAGTATTAGCTGGAGCCGGTATTTAATAAAATTCCTCGATGGATTTGGAGTACATCTGCCTTCGAGCCTGACAGCGTGTCCATGGGAAGGAGGAGCAGTAAATTTACCAGCCGTATTTATTGTAATTCTGATGAGTTTACTTTTAATGAGAGGAACAGAAGGTAGCACAAGATTTAATAGTTTTATTGTAGCATTAAAAATTGGAGTAGTTCTTATCTTTATTTTCCTTGGATGGAAATATATTAATCTGGATAATTACACTCCCTATATTCCTGAGAATACAGGAAAGTTTGGTGCATACGGATGGACGGGGATTCTCCGTGCAGCAGCTGTAGTTTTCTTTGCGTTTATTGGATTTGATGCAGTAAGTACAGCTGCTCAGGAAGCAAAAAATCCAAAACGGAATATGCCTATTGGTATTCTTGCCTCACTATTAATCTGTACTGTTTTGTATTTCCTGTTCGCTCATGTAATGACAGGTGTTGCAAATTACACTGAATTTAAAGGTCATGATGGTATTGCTCCTGTAGCAATAGCAATTGAACATATGGGACATGCTGACGCAAGCGGACTGATTCACCCTGATTATCCATGGCTTAACCGTGCAATTATATTGGCTATCCTAGCGGGATACTCTTCTGTAATAATGGTTATGCTCTTAGGACAGAGTCGGGTGTTCTATAGTATGAGTAAAGATGGTCTATTACCCAAGCTATTCTCCGAAATTCATCCAAAGTTCCGTACTCCGGCAAAGAGTAATTTACTTTTCTTACTGCTTGTCAGCGTATTTGCTGCTTTCGTACCTTCCAATATTGCAGGTGAAATGACCAGCATCGGAACTCTTCTTGCCTTCATACTGGTATGCATTGGAATCATTGTTTTAAGGAAAAAAATGNCAAATGCTCCAAGAGCATTTAAAACACCTTTTGTTCCCTTTGTTCCTATTTGCGGAGTACTAACTTGTTTGTCGTTGATGATTTTTCTTCCTGCAGATACCTGGATCCGATTATTAGTATGGATGTTAATTGGCCTNGATATTTACGCNGCATACGGAATGAAAAACAGTAAGATAGCAGTTTGGGATGGAAAAGAAAGATCCGGGCAATCAGTATTAAATATCACCGGAGTTTCACTATCCGTTATTCTTATCTTTGTAGCTTTCGCTCATCAAATAACAGCTGGATGGGAAAGCAACAAGATTTTATTAATAACNGCTCTGGTTCTTTCTGTATTCCATATCTTCATTTTCGGAATACGATTAATAAATCAATCTTCCATACCGGCAATTGGTAGAATGAAATTTGCCTGTCTGAGAGTAGTCAATAAAAACTCTTTTATAAAAGAANAGGAGAACAAAGAAGATTGAGNATAAAATAGAATATTACATCTCTATAACGGGGCTATTTCTGAACTAATTCAGAGATAGCCCTTTTTTATATACTTAACTNGTTCATTATGAATAATAAGTTATCCAAAATGGAAAACTTTTAGATTTCAAGATCAAAAAAAGTTTTCCAAAACTTTCTAAATTAACATAGTTAAGCGAAACAACATATTGTTATATCTACTATCTTTGTTTCGGTTTTGGTAACAAAGCTTATGCTTTAGGAGAAAAGGGAATACCGTGAAATCCGGTAACAGTACCCGCTGCTGTGATTCTCGAAGAACTTGAGTAACAAGCCACTGCATTTATTTGTGGGAAGGCACTTTAAGGGAGAGATAAGTCAGAAGACCTGCCAGAACTACACATTATAGATTATCTTAAGCTTTCGGGAGTTAAAGCAAGAGAAAATAGGAATTCGCCAGGATAGAGATATCTTTCGGCGCTAATCTCTTACCGACCTATTCTCTTTCCTCTTCCTTATGCAAAGTATTCTAAATGTGACAACTTATTTAGATTAAAAGTTTCACAAAAAGAATAAGAATATGAACTACGCTGAGATTTGTATTATCAAAAGAGATGGGAAAAAGGAAGATTTCTCTATCAGTAAAATAAAGAATGCTGTAACAAAAGCATTCGATGCAACAGGTATCACGAACGAAGATAAGTTGGTAGCTGATATTACAATGCGTGTAATCAGTAACTTTACCACCCCTACTATCTCGGTGGAACAAATTCAGGACCTGGTTGAAAAGGAAATAATGAAAGTTCAACCTGAGGTGGCTAAGAAATATATCATCTACCGTGAGTGGAGAAATACCGAACGTGAAAAGAAGAGTCAGATTAAGCANATCATGGACGGTATTGTTGCTATTGATAAGAATGATGTAAATCTCAGCAATGCAAATATGTCGAGCCATACTCCGGCAGGACAGATGATGACTTTCGCATCGGAAGTCACAAAAAACTATACCTATAGATATCTGCTTCCAAAGAAATTTGCGGTAGCTCACCAGTTGGGAGATATTCATATTCATGACCTTGATTATTANCCTACTAAAACTACCACCTGTATCCAGTATGATATGGATGATCTCTTCGAGCGTGGATTCCGCACCAAGAATGGTAGTATCCGCACTCCCCAATCCATACAGAGTTATGCTACACTGGCAACTATTATTTTCCAAACAAACCAGAATGAACAACATGGGGGACAATCAATTCCGGCGTTTGATTTCTTTATGGCAAAGGGNGTTTTGAAATCGTTCAGAAAACACCTGACTTCCCTTCTTGGATTCTATACATCTATTGAAGGAGCAAGTGCTGACGAGAAATCAATAAAAGCCATTGTAAACGAGCAAGTTTCTTCAGTAAAAACAAGCGAACAGGAAAAAGAGTCTTTACGAATGGCTCTGACTGCCATTGGCATTAACATCGAAAAAGAGGTAGTAAACAAGATTATTGAGAAAGCTTACGCTTCTACAAGGAAAGATACTCATCAGGCTATGGAAGGATTTATCCACAACTTGAATACCATGCATTCCAGAGGAGGTAACCAGGTAGTTTTCAGTTCTATTAATTATGGAACTGATACTTCTGCAGAAGGAAGACTGGTGATTGAGGAACTGCTGACTACTACTATGGAAGGCTTGGGAGGCCGTGGAGAGGTTCCGGTATTCCCTATTCAGATATTTAAAATAAAGAACGGTGTTTCTTATTCCGAGGAAGATTATCAGAAAGCAATGGAAGATTTTGATGCTGCCATGGATGGAAAAGTAGAATTCAGCACTCCGAACTTTGATCTTTTCCTAAAAGCATGCCGCACTACTGCTAAAGCACTCTTCCCAAACTTTATGTTTTTGGATACTCCTTATAATACAAACGAACTTTGGAGAGCTGATGATCCGAAACGTTACAAATATGAACTGGCTACAATGGGATGCCGTACACGTGTTTTCGAGAATGTAGCCGGAGAAAAGAGCTCACTTGGACGAGGAAACCTTTCTTTCACAACAATAAATGTGCCTCGCCTTGCTATTGAAGCTCACAAAAAAGCGGAAAAATTAGTGGGAACATCTGATAAGGAAGCTTTTGAAACGAAGGAAAAAGAACTTTTCCTTAACTCTGTTCGCAGTATGGCCGAACTGGTAGCCGAACAGCTTTATGCTCGTTATGAGTATCAGCGCACAGCACTTGCACGTCAGTTCCCATTTATGATGGGTAATGATGTTTGGAAAGGCGGCGGTAATCTTGATCCAAATCAGGAAGTGGGCGATGTGCTTCGCAGCGGAACACTGGGTATTGGCTTTATTGGCGGTCATAATGCAATGATGGCTCTTTACGGAGAGGGACACGGTCACAGCGAGAAAGCCTGGAATACATTATATGAAACCATTGAAGAAATGAATAAGGTGGTGGAAGAATATAAAGCCAAGTATAACCTGAATTATTCCATCCTTGCCACTCCGGCCGAAGGATTATCGGGACGATTTACAAAGATAGACCGTAAGAAATATGGTAAGATTGCCGGAGTAACCGACAATGATTATTATGTAAACTCCTTCCATGTAGATGTTAAGGAACAAATCAGCATTGTTGATAAGATTAAGTGCGAGGCTCCTTTCCATGCCATCACCCGCGGCGGACACATTACTTATGTGGAGCTGGATGGCGAAGCACAAAAGAATGTAAAGGCAATTACCAAGATTGTGAAAGTAATGCACGATGAAGGTATTGGTTACGGTTCTATCAATCACCCGGTAGATACCTGTAACTCTTGCGGATACAAGGGAGTTGTTTATGATAAATGCCCGGTATGTGGAAGCGAAAATATCATGAGAATGAGAAGAATCACCGGATATCTTACCGGAGATCTTAGCACATGGAATTCATCTAAACGTGCAGAAGAGAAAGACAGGGTGAAACATCACTAATCTCTTTTTTAATAAAAAGAACAAACTGCAAAAAACTGTTTATGATCTGTTCTTGCAAATTCAATTATTGAATTTAAGTTTCCAATAAAATATAAATAAATGGAGGGAGCCTGACTTTTTGGTTCTCTCCATTTATGAAAACAAGAAATAAAAATGGCGAAACCTCTTTATATGCTTTTCACCTATCCCGAAACTATTGTTGACGGAGATGGTATACGTTATTCCATTTATCTGGCTGGCTGCCGGCACCATTGTCCGGGGTGTCAGAATCCCAGTACATGGAATCCGGTGCAAGGCACGCTTTTAACCGAGGAGGTAATCAGCAATATAATTCGGGAGATTAATGCCAATCCGTTATTGGATGGCGTAACTTTCTCGGGTGGTGATCCTTTTTATAATCCGGAAGCTTTCCTGCCATTTATAAAAAGAATAAAGGAGGAAACAAAACAAAACGTGTGGTGCTACACCGGCTATACTTATGAAGAGTTGCTGGCTAATTCTAAGTTAAATGCCGTTCTTCCTTATATTGACACGTTGGTTGACGGACGATTCGTGCAGGCTGAATATTCTCCTTACCTGGAATTCCGGGGAAGTGCCAATCAGCGGATTATTCATCTGAAGAAGATGAACAGAAACAAGCCTGTTCATAAAGTACTCATTCCGGGAATGCTATATCAAACAGTATAAGGTAAAGTCAAATTGAAGTTGGACAAATGACAACGTTCTTTTGAAATGCAATATCAAACAACATAAGGCAAAACCAACTTCAGAATTAAAATAAAAAAAGCCTCACAAAGAATAATCTACTTTCTTTGCGAGGCTTTCATTTTTTATAGTTCAGCAGGTAGTTCTACTTAAAGAAATACCTGATTATATCATTGAAGTTTGCCCATATCAATAAGCCAAACAACAGGAACATACCAACCATCTGTGCGTATTCCATAAATTTCTCGCTTGGTTTGCGGCGCGCTATTATTTCATAAACAATAAATATAGCATGTCCACCATCCAATGCCGGAATAGGCAGAATATTCATAAAGGCAAGAATGATAGAAAGGAAGGCTGTCATTTCCCAGAAGCGTTGCCAATCCCATTGTGCAGGGAAAATACTACCAATCGTTCCAAATCCACCTAAGCTGTTTGCTCCTTCTTTGGTGAATACATACTTCATATCGCTGATATATCCTTTAAGTGTGTTTACTCCAAGAGTAATACCTGCAGGGAAAGATTCGAAGAATCCATATTCCTTATTCACAACCTTAAAGAAGTGATCCGGACGATAGGCAAAAGCTCCGCCNTTAAATAGGCAATAATACTATCTCCTCTTTGCATTGCCGCTTTATGCATATCCATTATTTGGAATTATGCTTATGCATAACATCACGGTAAGCGACAAATCGGACAATATGTATTGGGGCAGGCCAATCAGTTGATTCATGGAAATCTTTTAAAGGGATCTGCACTAATTGCTTCTTTTCGCATGACGTAGCAGCAGTAACTCTTTAGCGTTATAAGATCTGGCGATGCGCTTAGGGAAACGAAACGAATTCTTCGCCATCAAGCCTTAAAGAAGAATTATCTCCGTTCTGGAAACCAACGCTTCCTGAGCTACTTCCGCTGAACTGGGCATATCCCCCATCTTCATATGCTTTTGGAAGCCCATATAACGATTGCGCGCCCAAGTGAAAAAGAATCATGGAATAAAATAAACAGAAGCCAACAAAGAAGTTAAAAGTATTACCCGGCAACAATAATCAGAAATCGTTTGTCCGGCTGGTTTTAGAGCGAAAGCTCCCAAGGTTTTTGCAGCGTTGCTTTTCATTTGGCCTCTTTATCCATTTGAATTCCTCAATCATTTCCGGGCATAATTTTGCAAATAGGCCCGCCCAAAAGGCAACGCAACTACTATACCATAATTCGATATCGCTTATTGCTTTGGTTTTTAAATTTAAAAAAGTGAGAATCCCCCAGTCGAAAAAACATACTAGAATTTCTTCTACCCTAAACCTTAACAAAAAGACGAGAGCCAAAAAGGAAATGGCCGGCTACCCTCAATGTTATCAGTATTAATAAATGCATAAAACTCATTATTAAGTTGGCAGCGGCAAACGCGATCAAAAATGTTATCCAATCAATAATTATGCTATTAAATACTTAAAATTCATTATTTTCTTTTGCGCAAAGCTCTGCGTGCTTTCTGCATCGCCGTTGCCACATAATCATCGAAACGTTTGGGAGTCTTTTATGTTAACTGCAGCGCGTTTGCCAAAACTTTTTCTAATAGCATCACTCGATTCCGCAGGAAGCTAAACCTGTTAACGGAGAAAAAGGCAGCCGCAACGGCAATTTTCGTTTGGCAGCGCTTCACAAATAACAAAGCGCATGTTTTCCCTGCCTGGGGCAATGCTTCGTAAGCCCAATGCCAGATTTCCGGAAACGAGGGGTATCCGGTTTTCTCAAAAGTAAGATTGCCACAAGTTGAGAAGTCCAGACGGTCGAACGAAGAATGAAGGCGATCTGGATACGAAGAAAGCATACTGTATTGGCACACGCATATCCGGAACACCCAGTTGAGGCTTTTACTGCTCCGTCTTCAAAACTGTACCATTGAGTGAATAATTGACTGTGGATGAACCACAACATCAATTTGCTCCCGGCTTCAATCCGAATAACCATTTAGCTTCAATAACCTCGAAACCTTTATTCATCATGGAAGGCAGAGTCGATGGTTATTTTGGCACCCATATCCCAGTTGGATGTTTCAGCGCCTGAACTTTGGTTACAGTCTTCAGCTGAGATAAGTTACAAGTACGGAACGGTCCTCCCGAAGCGGTAAGTATAATTTTCTCTACGTTATTTCCTATCTCTCCTACCAGACATTGAAAAATAGCCGAATGTTCTGAATCCACCGGCAATATTGCTGAGCCAAACTGTTGGATAAGGTCATTGATCAGTTCACCCGCCACAACAAGCGTTTCTTTATTTGCAAGAGCAATTTTCTTCTTTGCACGAATTGCATTAATAGTGGGCTTAAGTCCGGCAAAACCAACCATTGCGGTAAGAACGATGTCAATCGGTGCAGCTTCCACCACTTGTGCTAAAGCATCATCACCGGCATAAACCTTAATCGGTAAATCGTTCAATGCTTCTTTTAATTGAATATATTTTGCTTCGTTTGCTATGACAACAACCTCGGGCATAAATTTCCGGGCCTGTTCAATAAGCAGTTCCACCTGATTATTGGCTGTCAGTGCATATACTTCATATAAATCAGAATGTTCGGCTATCACCTGCAAAGCCTGTGTGCCTATACTTCCTGTTGATCCTAATATTGCTATTTGTTTTTTCATTATTGTTGTTAAAAGACAATCTGTTTTTCACCTGAATAAAAGGTTGGCAGCGATTATTTACATTCATTATCAGCCTATTACTGATAAAAAGAAGGAATTGTCAGCCCGTTTCCTGAATGTTAGTTTCGTTTGCTTAAGAAGGCATTCNCCATGCACAATCCACCAACAATTTACTAACTATTTTTCAAAAAGGCTATGCTCAATTTCTCCTACGCCACATTATTGTTTTAAAAGACACAAATGTAAGCAATTAACCCAATGTTACATAGCTTTCTTTATTCATTTTAACGAAAAAACAAGAAATAAAAAGAATCTACCGGTCAAAGATTAGGAAACTTCCCATCAATAGTTNTTAAATAGCAGTAGATCATAAAACTAAAAAGCTCTAGACCTTTTATATTTTAAGTCTAGACTATTTTTAATAAAAGAGTAGGTCTTTATTCAAATTATTGATGAATAATGAATTAAACTATGGAAGAAAAACAACTTAAGATAGAATGTATAGCAGACAAAATATAGTTTTATTATTATTTTTTACTTATTTATTTTTTCAAAAAAAAAGTCTCGATATGTTGGCCTAATGCCATAACATTATTTAGATGTAGATTTTTCACCTTTTCAATATCCAACGTTCCTCCTAATATCATCATTTTCTTGTTTTCAAACCTGACACCTAAACGGTCATCTAGCATTATTTTACTCATGCTTTCCGCAATACCTGTTTCTTTGAGAAAATCATTTGGATGTCCTGCNGTACATATGGCTACTCCATATTTTACCATTTTCATTTTCCTGATCTTTTGCCCTTCTTTATTATACCCATAAGCATACCCGACGGAATAAACCCTGTCAAACCATCCTTTTAACTTTGCTGGACAATCACTCCACCAAAGCGGATAGAGAAATATAACACAATCTGCCCACTCAATCTTTTGGTGTTCTGTCACGACATCTTCCGGTAAAGGTAAATCTGTTTGTACAAAGCCCTCACGTTCATATTCATGTTCAGTCATGTCTGAACGGAAGTTCATCTTATATAGATCGGAAACTTTAATATTGTGCCCACCTATTTGCAAGCCTCTTAACAATCCCTCAAGAATCTGATGTGTAAAGGATTTCGTGCTTGGGTGTGCATATACCACAAATACATTCATTTTTATTTCATATTTCTATTATTGACGTTTCGCTCTTAATTTAATTCCATTTTAGCCAGAAGTTCCTGAAGGGAAGAGCATACATATTCTTTGCCATCTTTAGAAAAGAGCCAGGAATCGGTAGTTTCATCTACCGTTACAAAATCTGTTGCATCAGGAGAAATTTTATAACCATTTCTCACCAACGCACGTTCTGTCCAGTATGCACGATAGCCTGTTCCTATTGCTTTCAGGGATACCACGCGAGGAGTTTCTGCATGCTTCACCATAAAGTTACCGGTTGATGGGTCGAAGCGATAAGAGTTGTTGGCAAATACTTTCTGAAAACGATTGGTAAGAATCAGATCTTCGGGCGTACCTACAGCAATTCCATGTTTTGGAGTCATAAGCCAAAGCTTGTCCGCTGTTTGCAAAGCAAGATCGAGTTCGTGAGTAGAGAGCACAATTGCCTTATTTGTCTGCCGTGCAAGTTCATGAAGAAGCATCATCACCTCTACCCTGTTGTTAATATCCAGATGAGCAGTGGGTTCATCCAGCAAAATTACCGGAGTATCCTGCACAAGGGCTTTGGCTATCATCGCTCGCTGACGCTCTCCATCAGAGAGTTCATTGATAAAGTGATCGGCATACCCTTCGAGGTGTACCTGAGAAAGAGCTGTATTTACCAGTTGCTTGTCGTGATCGGTTAATTTTCCCAACCAATCGGTATAAGGATTTCTGCCCATTGCCACCAGGTTGAAAACTGTGAGGTTGCTCACTTCTACCCTATCGGTAAGTACAAGCGATAGCAAACGTGCTTTATCTGATATAGATTGTTTTCCTAAAGGAAGGTTATCGATACGGACTTCTCCACGCAATGGAGGCTGAAGTCCGGCTATTGTACGTAAAAGAGTTGACTTACCACATCCGTTGGGACCAATCAAACAAACCATTTCTCCCTGAAAAACCTCGAGAGAAAGACGTATCTGCACCGGATAGGTGGCCTTCCGGGTTACATATCCGATAGTTAAATCGTGGGTTTGTATAATTGCATCGGGCATGATTCTATGAGAAAGATTCGTCAGTCGAGTGTTTCCACATCTTCCAGCGATAATAATCCTTCAGGAAGATCAACAGTCATTTGTTTTTTCTTGTGATCCATATCCAGAATAAACTCTTCCTGAGCAGGGATAAGGAGTTCTTCACCGTCTTTATCGAGTACGAAGAGCGTATTAATGGTTGATTCATCCACTTCAACCACCGTACCTATATCGCCGTGACGTTTATCTATAACCCGGAAACCTACAAAGTAATCCCAAACAAGCTCATCTACCGAAGATTCTTCGGCAAACTTCACAGGGAAATAGACTTCAACGTTGGTAAACATGCGTCCTTTTTCGGCAGTATCTATCCCTTCGAGCTTAACCAAAGCGGTAGAATCCGACCGAAAGCGGTATTCTTCAATAAAAAACGGAACAAAGATACCATCNAGCAAGCAGATGAAATAGTCGCAGTCTACCCTATCAAACACATCGTCTGTAAAGGAGAACGACAACTCACCATGAATGCCGTGAGGCTTATTAAANAGNCCTATCTTATATACTTCTTCCCGTTTTATCATTCTTGTATACGTGTAATGCGTGCACCAAGAGCATTTAGTCGTCTTTCGATATCCTGGTAACCACGGTCAATCTGTTCTATGTTATTAATTCGGCTTATACCCGATGCGCTCATAGCTGCAATAAGCAAAGCAATTCCGGCACGGATATCAGGAGAAGTCATATTTCCGCCACGCAACGTAAACTGGTGGTCATGACCGATGACAACTGCACGGTGAGGGTCGCATAAAATAATCTGTGCGCCCATGTCTATCAGTTTATCCACGAAGAACAGGCGGCTTTCAAACATTTTCTGGTGAATAAGTACACTTCCTTTTGCCTGAGTAGCAACCACAAGCATCACACTTAAAAGGTCTGGAGTAAGTCCCGGCCATGGAGCATCGGCAATAGTCATAATAGAACCATCCATGAATGAGTCTATCTGATAACTTTCCTGTGCAGGAATATAGATATCATCACCGCGTTGTTCCAGTTTAATACCCAAGCGGCGGAAACTTTCAGGAATAATACCNAGATTATCGTAAGATACATTCTTAATGGTCAGCTCACTGCGTGTCATTGCAGCCATACCAATAAAGCTTCCTACTTCAATCATATCCGGAAGAACGGTATGAGTNGTTCCTCCAAGACTTTCAACACCTTCAATAATGAGCAAGTTTGAAGCAATTCCACTAATCTTCGCCCCCATTCTGTTCAACATCTTACAAAGTTGTTGCAAGTAAGGTTCGCAGGCAGCGTTATAAATAGTGGTAGTTCCTTTAGCCAATACAGCAGCCATCACAATATTTGCGGTACCGGTTACGGAAGCCTCATCAAGCAGCAGGTTTGCTCCTTTCAGTTGATCGGCTTTTATTTCGAAAACACCTCTATCATCAATATAATTAAATTCGGCACCTANNTTCTGTATACCCAGGAAATGAGTATCCAAACGACGGCGACCAATCTTGTCTCCTCCGGGTTTTGAGATCAGNGCCTTACCAAAACGGGCAATCATTGGGCCAATAAGCATTACCGATCCACGAAGGCTGGAGCACTTTTTCAGGAACTCATCACTTTCCAGATAAGCAAGATCCACATTCTCTGCTTTGAACGAATAGGTATCAACGCNTGTCTTGGCGACTGTTACACCCATGTTTCTCATCAACTGNATAAGATTATTCACATCCAATATATCGGGAATGTTACTCACAATAACCTCTTCAGAAGTTAGTAATGTTGCACAAATAATCTGCANTACTTCGTTCTTTGCTCCTTGTGGGATAATCTCTCCACAAAGCTTGTGTCCTCCTTCTATTACAAATGAAGCCATAGTTTGGTGTTTTAATTATTATTTAGAGTAGCGGCGTGTGTTATTGGTNGGCTTAGTCTTACGGAAAAGAATAGCTTTTGTTTCCATAAGCTTAATTGTTTCTGCATCCANAGATATCTTACCGTTAGTATATTCGCTTAAATCATCAAATATTTTACGGTCGTCAACATTNTCCTTATTCCAGTTCATNAAGCTCTTTTTCATATGGTTAGCTACTAAAGTAACCAATTGTCTTTTCTCTTCTCCTTCAGGATAATCGGCAGCAAGCTTAATCATTTTTTCCAATGTACGGCCGTAATGACGATAACGAATCTTTGAGCTTGGATAAGGAATCACATCTGGTTTAGTAATCAGATTATCTTTCTTAATAATTTCATATGGAAAATCAATATCCAATTTAAAATCGGACATAATTGCCAGGTGATCCCAAAGCTTATGCTTAAAGTCGGGCACATCACGCAAATGAGGGAACATATTTCCCATGATATTGATAATTGTATTTGCACAACGTTGTCTTTCAGCTCTGTCCTCAATAGTCAGGCAATGATCAACCATGTTCTGAATGCTTCGTCCGTATTCGGGAAGCGGTAATACTCGTTGTTGAGTGTTATATTCCATTTATTGAAATTTGTTTTTATCGTTTATTACAGCAAATTCTTAGGCATGGTAGCCACAAATTCTTTCAGGTAGAAAGGTTCGAAGTAGGCAACATCTTTGAAATCGCCTTTAGCGTAAGCTTTCTCCGCCAATGGGAACATCAGCTTGGCTACCGGAGAGATTTCATCAATGAAGTGTGCATTAGGATGAGTAATCTTTTCTCTGCACTTAGCGGCTCCGTTTCCAAAGAAATAAACAGGGTGTTCATTAAGGAAGTCAAGATAAGAATTTTCATCCACAATATCAGCGGAAATCCCACGCTTCACATTCAATGCACGATCGTAAACAGCTGCATAAACTTCCATTCGTCGTGCATCAATCATCGGACACAGTAAAGCGTCTTCGGGTAAATCATGATATAACAGAACTGGAACAGTAAGCACTTCCAGGGTTGGAATGCCTATTAGCGGAATATTTCGTCCGTAACAAACGCCTTTTGCCATTGAAACACCTATTCGTAGTCCGGTATATGATCCGGGGCCGCAGCTTACAGCCACAGCATCAAGCACNANNGCCCGACTATCTGCAAATGAAAGTGCTTCATCAACAAAAACGCCTAAAGANACAGCATGAGACGGGCCGTTAAAATCTTCTTTATTGAAGATTGCCAGGCCGTCCTCGCTGATAGCAACCGAACAAACGGTTGTAGAGGTTTCAATATGTAAAATACAAGGCATAATTTTTCTTCTTTAATGATGCAAAAATACACTTTTTACATATAAAAACCCCTATTTTATGGAAAATAAATTATAACGGCATGTTTCCGTGTTTCTTTGGCGGATTGGTTTGCATTTTGTTATGCGCCATATCTAATGCCTGAATTAACTTGAAACGTGTCTGCTTTGGAAGAATAATTTCGTCAATATATCCCAATTCAGCTGCCTGATAAGGATTAGCAAAGTTTTCTTTGTAGTCCTCAATTGCTTGTTTCTTAGTTTCTTCGTCAGCTTTGCGATACAGAATATTAACAGCACCTTCTGCTCCCATAACTGCAATTTCTGCATTTGGATAAGCAAGATTCACATCAGAGCCGGTTTGCTTGCTGGCCATAACAATATATGCACCACCGTAAGCCTTACGAGTAATCAAAGTAATCTTTGGCACTGTAGCCTCAGCGTAAGCATACACAATCTTTGCACCGTGACGGATAATACCATTGTGTTCTTGTATGCATCCTGGCAGGAATCCCGGAACATCTTCGAATGTAATCAATGGAATATTGAAGCAGTCGCAGAAACGGATAAAGCGTGAAATCTTATCGGAAGCATCAATATCAAGCACACCTGCAAGGTAAGCTGGTTGATTGGCAACGATACCCACTGACTTTCCACCCAAACGAGCAAAACCAATAACCGCATTCTTAGCAAAATGAGGCATTACTTCAAAGAAGTAGTGATCATCTACCACCGGTTCAATAATATCCTTGATATCATAAGGAATATTAGGATCTGCAGGAACAACAGTATTTAATGATTCTTCTTCACGATGAATATCATCTGTACTTGTAGTAGCAGGAGCATCTTCCATATTGTTTGAAGGAAGGAAGCTCAATAGCTCACGGATTCCCATCAAAACTTCTTCTTCTGAATTGCTGAGGAAATGAGTTACACCACTCTTACTACTGTGAGTATAAGCTCCGCCCAGTTCTTCTTTGCTCACATCTTCGTGAGTAACAGTCTTAACTACATCAGGACCGGTTACAAACATGTGGCTCTTTTCCTTTACCATGAAGATAAAGTCGGTCAAAGCAGGAGAATAGCAAGCACCTTCCGGCACATGGACCAAGAATTGCCGAAATCTGAGGAATTACCACCCGAAGCAATTGTATTCTGGTAGAAAATAGAAGCATAACCTGTAAGGCTTTCTACACCTTCCTGNATACGTGCACCACCTGAAATCGTTCAAAGCAATAACCGGAGCACCGTTTTTAAGTGCCAGTTCCTGCACCTTTACAATCTTCTTTGAGTTTGTTGCACTAAGAGTTCCACCATAAACAGTGAAATCATAAGCATAAAACAAATACAAAGACGTCCGTCTATCTTTCCCATAACCGGGAAACTACTCCATCTCCAGGTATTTTATTCTTGTCCATACCGAAGTTTGAACAGCGGTGAACCATTAATTTATCTAGTTCTACAAATGTACCTTTATCAAGAAGCGTATCAATACGTTCGCGTGCAGTCATCTTACCAGATTCGTGCTGTTTTTTCTATCTTGCTTACTCCGCCGCCTAACTCGGCATTTTTGTTTCTTTCAACAAAGCGGCTATATAAATCTTCTTTTTCCATAAATTATGCATTTACAACGTTTAAATCCAGTAAGATAAGTTGTTGGTCACTATTAACTGAGTCACCTTCATTTACCAGAATATCTTTAATATAACAATCAGATGTTACCTTGTAATTACTTTGCATTTTCATTGCTTCAATTACAGCAACAGTATCTCCGGCAGCAACGAAATCACCAACTTTTACTGGTATTTTCACGATTTTACCNGGCATTGGAGATACAATTTTATCTTCTTGTCTTTCATCTTCTTTCTTTCTCAAACGAAGATATTTNGCCTTAGTGTCAACTATATCCACATTNTATGAAGAAAAAAGAGTATTTACTTTGTAATTCTTACNGTTTTCAGAACGNATTAATTCTGCATTATATGATTTGCCATCGTGAAGAATAGAGCAAGCTCCGTTCTCGGCCATGGTAACATCAACTTCATATTCTANTCCGTCAATTGTCAGACGAACATTATTGCCATCTTTTTCAANAAGTTCAATCTCTGCTATTCTGTTTCCAATACGTACTTCCATGTGTGCTTGTTTTAAATTCTCAATACTCCTTTATGCAAACCAAATTCTCTCCAGCGGCTGATAGGACGATTATCNGTTCCTTGACTTGANCTATTTTCTTCAAGATTCATCAGATAATCGATATATGCAGCAATCATTGCNACATTTTCTGTTTCTGTTCCGTCATCNGTAGAAAGACCTTTNTGAAGTCTTTCAGCATTCTTCTGGATAAAACCAGTATCATACTTCCCGTTTACAAAATCGGGAGTATCCATAATGCTTCTTAAATAACTGATATTAGTTTTAATGCCGGTTATTTTATANTCGTGAAGCACACGACGCATACGTTCTATTGCATAAGTACGATTAACAGCCCACACAATCAGCTTACCAATCATAGGGTCATAATGGATAGGAATCTCATATCCNTCATAAACATAGCTATCNATACGAACACCTATTCCGTTAGGTTCTGTAATCTGACGAATCACACCCGGACAAGGCATGAAGTTAAATTCAGCATCCTCGGCACAGATACGGCATTCAATAGCATGTCCTCTTTGCTNTATATCTTCTTGNTTAAGTCTTAACGGAACACCGTTAGCAACATGAATCTGCTCTTTTACCAAATCTACACCCAGAACCTCTTCAGTAATAGGGTGTTCTACCTGCAGNCGGGTATTCATTTCAAGGAAATAGAAGTTGCGATTCTTATCTACCAGGAATTCAATAGTTCCTGCTCCGATATAATTCACAGCTTTAGCAGCAGCAACAGCTGCATTTCCCATTTTTTCTCTCAATTCGGGAGTAACAAAAGGAGATGGACTCTCTTCAACAATCTTTTGATTGCGTCGTTGAACAGAACATTCNCTTTCACATAAATGAATTACGTTACCGTAATTATCACCTAGAATCTGGAATTCTATGTGATGAGGTTCTTCTACAAACTTTTCCAGATAAACAGTATCGTCTCCAAAAGAAGAAAGAGCTTCTGATTTAGCAGTCGTATATGCTTCTTCCACTTCGCTTTCTTTGTGAATAAGNCGCATACCTTTACCACCCCGCCTCCCATAGAAGCCTTCAACATAAACAGGGGATAACCAATTTNGNTGCAANANGTCGATTGCTTCGTTTACATCTTTCAGACTAATTGTGTNNGTTCCCGGTACTACAGGAACATTTGCCTTGAATCATCTGTTTATCGTTGCAGAGATTTTGTCTCCCCATCCAAATCCATAGTCTCCAGCATTTTGGAACCAATAAAGATGATGCCTTCTTCTTTACATCGAGACCTGGCAAACGAAAGGGAATTTTTCAGATAAAAAGCCAGTAACCCCGACCCGGATGGATAGCATCCACTTGATGAGCCTTGGCCACTTCGATTATTTTTTCGATATTAAGATAACTGTCTTTTGATGCAGCCCCACCTACACAGTAAGCTTCGTCAGCATATAAGACATGTTTAGCCGTTCTATCCGCTTCCGAAAATATAGCAATGGATTCAATTTCCATTTCTCTGCAAGAGCGCATTACTCTTACTGCAATTTCACCACGGTTAGCAACTAAGATTCTTTTAATCATATTTTCCATATTTGGTACAACAATTTGCTCCACCCAAAAGANTGGAACAATTCCAGTATAGTTTTCAAAAATTAGATTTAATAACGTCTGTTTTATTCCTAACCCACGAGGATATAAACTTTTAACGAATGGCANGTCTTCTGACTCACTCTCATCTTGAATGCCTTCCCGACAAAAAGCCAGTGGCAAAAGTGTTTTCAAGATTCTTAAAACAGAGTTTCACAGCAGCGGGACTGTCCAGGATTTACACCTGATTCCCTTTTAATCGCAATCATAGTTGAACAATTGCAAACCAATTCGGGGACAAAGATAACAAATATGAATAATTTTGAAACATATTTAAAGAGAAAACATTATTTTTGCAAAAAACATACTCATATGATACAATCAATGACCGGATATGGGAAAGCCACTTTAACCCTGTCTGACAAGAAGATTAACGTTGAAATAAAATCACTAAATAGCAAAGCCTTAGACTTATCTACCCGCATTGCTCCTGCTTATCGTGAGAAGGAAATGGAAATTCGTAATGAACTTGCAAAAGTTCTTGAACGTGGTAAAGTCGATTTCAGCCTTTGGATAGATAAAGGAGAGGCAGATATTGTAACTCCAATAAACGCAGCAGTTGTTGAAGGATACTACAAACAAATCAAACAACTGTCTGATTCGCTTGATATTCCTATGCCTTCCGACTGGTTTAAGGTATTGCTTCGCATGCCGGATGTAATGACCAAGAATGATGTTCAGGAACTTTCTGAAGAAGAATGGGCAGAAGCACATCAGGCTATCGAGGAAGCAATTGAACACCTTGTTGCTTTTCGTAAACAGGAAGGGGAAGCTTTAGCGAAAAAATTCAGCGAAAAGATAGCAAATATCCGAGCTCTACTTGACTCTGTAGCGCCTCACGAAGCCGAACGAATTGAAAAGATTAAAACACGTATTACTGATGCGCTAGAAAAAACAGCCAGTGTTGATTATGACAAAAACCGTTTAGAGCAGGAACTCATTTATTATATTGAGAAACTTGACATAAACGAAGAGAAACAACGTTTGGCTAATCATCTTACATATTTTATAAACACTATGCAAGATGGCAGTGGTCAGGGAAAGAAACTTGGATTCATAGCTCAGGAAATGGGACGTGAAATCAACACATTGGGAAGTAAATCGAATAATGCAGAACTACAAAAAATTGTGGTTCAGATGAAAGATGAATTGGAACAAATAAAAGAGCAAGTTTTAAACGTAATGTAATTATGAGCGGAAAATTAATTATATTCTCAGCACCATCAGGCTCTGGTAAGTCAACAATGATAAATTATTTGTTAAAGCAGGGCCTTCGCCTTGCTTTTTCTATTTCAGCTACCAGCCGTCCACCAAGAGGGACCGAACAACATGGAGTAGAATACTTTTTCCTTTCTCCGGAAGAGTTTCGTAAACGTATAGAAAATGATGAGTTCCTGGAATANGAAGAAGTATATACGGACAGATTCTACGGAACTTTAAAAGCACAAGTTGAAAAACAACTGGCAGCAGGTGAAAATGTAATTTTCGATGTTGATGTTGTAGGCGGATGCAATATTAAGAAATTCTACGGCGACCGAGCACTCTCTGTATTTATTCAGCCACCTTCTATGGAAGAACTTCGCAAGCGACTGGAAGGAAGGGGCACGGACGAACCTGCAGTTATTGAAAGCCGACTTGCAAAAGCTGAGTTCGAATTGGGATTTGCAAACAAGTTCGACGTTGTGATTATTAACGATGTAATTGAAGAGGCACGTGCCAAAGCTCTGAAAGTAATTAAAGAGTTTCTGGATAAATAATTCTTTTATTTCTTCTGAGTTGAATATTTTATAATGAAAATTAAAACTGGTATTTTCGGGGGAACCTTTAACCCAATTCATATTGGGCATCTGGCACTGGCAAACTATATTTGCGAGTTCGAGGAGCTTGATGAACTTTGGTTTTTGGTCACTCCACAGAATCCTTTGCGCAAGGGATCTGATTTTCTTGATGACAACAAGCGGTTAGAGCTTGTAAAACTTGCGACAGAAGGTTATTCCAAATTCGTTGCTTCCGACTTTGAACTACATTTGCCCAAGCCATCTTATACATGCAATACGCTCGACGAACTAAAGAAAGCTTATCCTGACAGGGAATTTGTACTTATTATTGGCGCAGATAACTGGCTGATTTTCGATAAGTGGAAAGATTATCAACGAATAATAGATGAGAATGAGATTTGGATATACCCTCGTCCGGGATCTTTTGTAGATAAATCAACTCTTCCTCCATCAGTAAAGCTTACTAATGTGCCGGAAATTGATATTTGCTCTACATTTATCAGAGACGGGTTTAAAAACGGAAAAGACATAAGATACTTTATGCATCCTGCTGTTTATTATAAGATTAAGGAAGAAGGCTATTTCTTGTAAGTACTCTATTTCGCCAATTATCCTTTTTTATCATTGCTATAATTCCCTTTTGCACTTCAGAAATAAAAAAATGCAAAATCATCTACCCTATCTGCCACTAAATCCCTAAAAGTGCTTGCTATAAAGCCTTTCAGGTAGTGGAAGATGATTTTCCATCTGCCACTAAGTTTAAGTTATCTGCCACTAAAATATTATGCTGAAACCAATATTTTATTTGAGAATATCCGTATGGTTACGTTTTTTCAAAAATTATTCAACATTACTTGCTAGACTATACTCCAATAATTTTTATTTATTGGAGTATGATTTTTATTTATAGAGGAATAAATCTAGAGATGATATTGTGTTTTTGTGGTATGGATTAACAATTGCATTACACTTCATTTGCAATGCAACTCAATCACCACAATCTCACTCGGTGCAAACATTCGTAGTTTCTTTGATGAAGTACCTATCCCATTGGTAATAATTACCGGAATTCCGGCCGATGATTTCTTCTCCCCTTTCAAAAACCTTCGCCCATAATGAGAAGGAACTACCGGTGCATAAAGTCCCATAAGCGTAACTTGTCCGCCATGCGTATGTCCGGCTAAGGCAAGATCTGTATTCGATACGTCCACATCTTCTACATAATCGGGAGTATGGGTTAACAAAATAACAAAGTCTTCGGGTTTCAGAGCAAGAGTCGGCGAAATACCATTGTGTTTCAAGTCAAAAGGATTGCGCACTCCTGCTACAATAATCCGCTGATTATCTTTTGATATTGTATCACAAGTATGTTCAAGTACGCGCATCCCGTGTTTCTGCATTTCTGCAACAATGTCTTCATGACAACGCTCGTAATCATTGTTTCCCATTACTCCGACAATACCATATTTTGGCTGAACTTCCGCTAACCGATCAAATAGTTCAGTTACATATTGGCAACCTTCCTGATAATCCCCTCCCATAAGCATCAAGTCTGGATTGATTGTTTGCAGTTGTCGAACCAATTGTATTAATCCCTTTTCCTGAAGAGCGCTTTTGTAATGCAAATCGGAAATGAAGGCAATCCGAAATCCATCAAATGCTTCTGGAATATCTTTGTGATAAAAGTCGTACTTATTCACATGCTGTGCACCCCGCCTGGAAAGGTTTTTAGTGGTGGAACAAGATACAAGGAATATCTCACAAATAAGAAAGCAAAAGAAGAGGTGTTTAATTCTCATTTTATGGTTCATTTATTCAACAACAGAAACAATCTGCTACAAAAATACACCATATAAATCAAGAATCATCAGGTTGAAAAACTTTTTTAGGATAGAGTCTTTGTTTATTTGAGAAAAGAATCCATCGTTAATCATTTATCCACATAAAACAATTGATAAATATTTTCTATCAAATTGATTAACTAACAACTAAAAATTTATAAGTTTGCAGGATATAAAATATTGTAAATTATAGTACTTTGTTTTCTAAAGATAAAACCATTATGAAAAAATCAACATTCCTTTTAGTCTTGTTTATTTTCTGTTTACCTGTAATGATACAGGCTCAGGAGGACGAAAGTGAGAATACTAAGAATTATCTGGTAGGCGCAGTTCCCGAAATAGACGGAAAAGTAGTGTTTTCCAAAGAATTTAACTTACCTAATTATTCTAAAGATCAGGCTTTCGACAAAGTAATGAGCTGGATGGAGAAACGACTAAAAAAGAATAACAACACAAGCAGAGTGCTTTATTCTGATAAAGAAAAAGGAATAATAGTAGGATCCGGCGAAGAATATCTGGTCTTTAAATCAAGTTCTCTATCATTAGACCGCGCAGTGATTAAATATCAGATGACTGCTACATGCATGCCGGGGAAATGTATTATGAACATTGAAAGGATATTCTACGATTATGAAAATGATAAAAAGATACCGGCTGAGCTTCAAATAAGCGATAAAGAAGTATTGAATAAAGACAAAACTAAAATATTACGAGGCTATGCCAAGTTTCGTATAAAGACAGTTGATTTTGTCGATGACACATTTGCTCATTTACAAACAGCAATTGGAGCAAAACCTATTGCAACTCAAGTAGCAGAAGCAGCTCCTTCTGTTGCAGCGAAACCCGATGTAAGTTCTATCCCTGCCATCTCTACAAGTAACGAAACACCTTCTGCTACCAATGAAATGGCCGGATATAAAAAGATAGCACCGGATAAGATTCCGGGGAATATTGTCAAGATGCTTTCTGAAGACTGGATGTTGATAACAGCCGGCGACAAAGATAAATTCAATATGATGACTGCCAGTTGGGGCGGATTAGGCTTTCTGTACGAAAAGCCTGTAGCTTTCTGCTTTATCAACCCAACCCGCTACACTTATCAGTTAATGGAAAATAAAGATACTTATACTCTGACATTCTATACGGAGGCTTACCGTGATGCACTGAAATATTGCGGTAGCAAGTCTGGTAAAGACACAGACAAAGTAAAAGGTTCGGGACTAACTCCAATCACTACTCCTGGTGGTAGCAAAGCTTTCTCTCAGGCATGGCTTATCATTGAATGTAGAAAAATGGTTGCACAGTCTTTACAAGCAGAATCTATTTCTGATAAAAGCTTAAAAGAAAACTGGACCGGCAAGCAAATGCATAAAATGTATATCGGTGAAATAATTAATGTTTGGGTTAAGTAAGGCACCTTAGGCAAAAGTCAAGGTTGATAATTGATTTTGATGGACAAATTTTATCAGCCTTGCAAAAGTGTGTTCTTCATAATAAAATCTGAAATAAAAATATTCCGGAAACATTTAACGGTTCCCGGAATGTTTTTTATGGTAAAGGTTATACTTATTCACATAATGTGAGTCTCATCTCTAAAGGTTTTTATAGTAAAGCAGAAAGAGAATGATGATTCTAAAGATATAAAGATTTTTAAAATTCCAGGTCGTTATTTTGTGTATCCCTTTTCTTTCATCCTTGCTTGAATCTTAGTAACGATAGAGGCACCGCGCAATTCTGTCGCTAGCTTGAATTGCATCGGAAGATTATTTTAAGGAAGTTAGGCATCACTAAAAAGCCAAAACATCCTCCAGTTCCTTTTGTGTTAAATACTTCTGATAGATAGGAGTCAGCATTTCCGTCATTTGGTTTACCACGTCATTTAGCAATTCCTCATTAACAGAATCCCAGAATTCTTTAGGAATATTCGGTGATTGGGTTTGAAATGGCTTAAGCATTTGAGGAACCATAGTCTGCATATTTTTCAGAGTATTAGTAGCTATCAGATATTTCTTCATAACCTGTGAATAAGAATCTACAGATTGTGCCATTGTAGTAACTGAGATAAATGCAAAAACAGCAAACAGAATTGTTTTCATTGACGAATGTTTCATAGTAGTTATTTAAATTTCAGAATAAGTTTATTAAAAAGAACTGTTATTATACTTAATTTAAGGACTTGGCAAAGATACTTATTTATCCGAATAAATTACATCTTATATTTACTTTCCGCCAAACAAAGATCACAAATCTTATTTTTCAATGTATCGTCCCTCGTTTTTTTCAGAATGATTGTATCTTTGTTCTGTTAAAAACGAGAAAGATGAAAGATATAAAAGATACAGTAAAAAAGAATTCTGCCAAAGCATGGCTGCTTGCTGCCCGCCCTAAAACATTGACCGGGGCAGTAGTGCCAATATTAATAGGAACAGGACTGGCTATTGCCGATGGAAAGTTTAATTGGCTTCCGGCACTGATATGTTGCTTGTTTGCTTTCCTTATGCAGGTTGCATCCAACCTTATAAATGATTTGTTCGACTTCCTGAAAGGAACCGACCGCGAAGATCGTCTTGGACCTGAACGGGCTTGCGCTCAGGGATGGATTTCTCCTTCTGCTATGAAGATAGGAATTATTATTGTGGTATCTCTGGCATGTGCATTAGGCAGCACACTTCTACTCTATGGCGGATGGTGGCTGATCATTGTAGGCATGGTCTGCGTTATCTTCGCTTTTCTATATACCACAGGGCCGTATCCTCTCTCTTATCACGGATGGGGAGATGTTTTGGTCTTGTTGTTTTTTGGTTTTGTTCCTGTATGCGGAACTTATTATGTACAGGCTTTGACCATTACTCCCTCAGTGATTGTTGGTTCACTCATCAGCGGACTAGCCATTGACACTTTGCTTGTGGTTAATAACTACAGAGACCGTGAAGCTGATGCCTTGAGCGGAAAAAAGACAGTTGTGGTTCGCTACGGAGAACCTTTCGGGCGCTATCTTTATCTATTTTTAGGCATGATTGCCTGCTGGCTTTGCCTTTATTTTGTATTTGAAGGTCACTTATGGGCAGCCTTACTTCCTCAGTTTTACTTGGCTTCTCACTTCAAGACTTGGCAGCGATTGGTAAAAATACACAAAGGGAAAGAGCTAAATGTTATTTTGGGAGAAACATCCAGGAATATGCTTATTCTGGCTATGCTTTTATTTATCGGATTATCATTAGGATAAAAATAATAATCAAAAGGAATAATTATAAATTAGCCGTTTACTTTTTTGCGTTTGATATACATCTAACACATATTATGATATACATCAAACGATAGCGATGATGTACATCAAAAGGGTGCTTTGATGTACATCAAAATAAAAACATGACTTTGAATTTTTAAAATGGCTCATTGGGTTATTATATAAAAGAAATGGGATACCTTAAAGCACCCCATCATTATAATATCATGAAACCTGTATTTAGATGAAAGCCGGAAATAATTTTCCCTCTTTTAACTGGTAATGCTGACCTGTTTCCGGACAAGTTGCTTCACCGTTTTCATCAAACAAAAGCCTGTGTCCGTATTCACTCACCCAACCAGTTTGATGTGCCGGATTTCCTGTTACCAATGCATAAGGCAAAACATCTTTGGTTACTACTGCACCGGCCCCAATCATGGCATATTCGCCGATTGTATTTCCGCAGACAATAGTAGCATTGGCACCAATAGTTGCTCCGTGTTTTACAAGTGTGGTGCGGAACTCCTCTTTCCTTTCAATAAAGCTACGGGGATTAATTACATTAGTAAATACACACGATGGTCCAAGAAATACATCGTCCTCGCAAATTACACCGGTATAAACAGATACATTATTCTGAACCTTCACATTGTTTCCAAGAATAACTTCCGGTGAAATAACTACGTTCTGCCCTATATTGCAGTTATTGCCCAGCTCGCACCCAGTCATCAGATGTGAGAAATGCCAGATCTTTGTCCCCTCACCTATCTGGCAACCGGGGTCTATCACTGCAGTTTCGTGAACAAAATAGTTATTCTCCTTGCTCTGCATATTCGCGTATCTTTTCTATAATAAAGTTTTGCACTTCTTCGGTCATTTCCGTATGAATGGGTAGAGAAAGTACTTGCTGGCAAAGCAACTCAGAGTTTGGCAGTTGTTCACCCTCTCGCACAATATCAGTGAAAGCTTCCTGCTCCTGTAGTGGAAGCGGATAATACACCATACTTGGAATTCCATGGGCGGCAAGGAATTTCTTCAGTTCATCTCGTTTGCCATTGGTAACTTTAATGGTAAACTGATGAAAAGTATGAGATGTATAAGGCATCTTCCGAGGAAGGAGAATTGAATTCAGATCTGAAAGTCCTTCATAATAGCGTTTCGCTACCAATTGTCTTTCCTCTATATAGTCGTTCAGATGATGAAGTTTCACACTCAGAATTGCAGCCTGAATGGTATCAAGACGGGAATTGCAACCTATTACATCGTGAACATATTTTTTGGACTGACCATGACTGGCAATCATTTTAGCACGGAAAGCCAGATCGTCGTCATTCGTCATCAGTGCACCACCGTCTCCCATACAACCTAAATTCTTGGTAGGGAAAAAGGATGTGCATCCAAAGTGTCCCATCGTTCCGGCCTGTTGTTCTTTTCCTTCAGAGAAAGAATAAACAGAACCAAGGGACTGAGCATTATCTTCAATAACAAACAGATCATTAGCCTCAGCCAGTTGAAGAATCTCTTCCATCGGACAACTTTGTCCAAACAAGTGAACCGGGATTATAGCCTTTGTTCTAGGAGTAATCGCCTTTTGAATATGAGCAGCCGTTACATTAAACGATTCATAGTCCACATCCACCATCACCGGAACCAGTCCCAGCAAAGCAACCACCTCGGCTGATGCAATGTAAGTAAAGGCAGGAACAATAACCTCATCTCCGGGCTGGAGCTTGAGAGCCATTAATGCTATCTGAAGAGCATCGGTACCATTGGCCACGGGAATAACATGGCGTACTCCCGTATAACTTTCTAAATCAGTTGCAAATTCCCCAACCTGCAGACCATTTATAAATGAGCAGGAATCAATCACGCTCTGAATAGCATTATCAATTTCCGGCTTAATTCTTAGATACTGACCTTTAAGGTCTACCATGGGGATTTGCGAGTCGGGGTCTATCATTTGTTTCCGTACATTTTTTCGTAGTACTTCTGATAATCTCCGCTGGTAACTTCTTCAACCCAGCTTTGATTTTCCAGATACCACTTAATTGTTTTCACAATTCCAACCTCGAACTTAGTCTCGGGATACCAGCCAAGTTCATTGGTTATCTTAGTAGGGTCAATGGCATATCGCTGATCATGGCCAAGACGGTCTTTCACAAATGTAATCAGTGATTCATTAATCCAATCGATAGAGAGCTCACCTTTTTCGTTATATTCCTTTTTCTTAAGCACCTCGCGATAAGCCGCATTCTCTGTCATCATCTGGTGAATAGTAGCAATAGTCAGCTTCACAATTTCAATATTTTGCTTTTCATTGTGTCCGCCTACATTATAAACCTCTCCCACTCTACCTTCGCGAACAACTAAATCGATTGCTTTGCAATGGTCTTCTACATACAACCAGTCGCGTACATTCTTGCCATCACCGTAAACAGGAAGATTCTTTCCTTCGAGAATATTCTTTATAATAAGTGGAATTAGCTTTTCAGGGAAATGGTAAGGACCATAGTTATTTGAACAACGAGTAATACTTACCGGCATTTTATAAGTATCGAAGTAAGCCATTACAAACATATCGGCACTAGTCTTTGAAGCACTGTAAGGGCTATGAGGACAAAGAGGAGTAGTTTCGTGGAAATATCCTTCGGCTCCAAGGCTACCGTAAACTTCATCCGTAGAAACCTGATGAAAACGTACTCCTTCTCTCCATGTTGGATAGCCTTGTTCGTCTTTACCAGTCACCCAACAACGGCGAGCAGCATCCAGTAGATTCTGCGTTCCAAGGATATTAGTCATCAGGAACAACTGAGGATTTTCAATACTTCTGTCCACGTGACTTTCTGCAGCAAAGTTTACCACATAATCGAACTGATATTGTGCAAATAGCTTATCAGCCAGTTCGCGATCACAAATATCTCCCTTTACAAATTCGCAACGAGTGTTATCTATATCTCCGGCAATAGTACCCAGGTTACCTGCATAAGTAAGCAAGTCGAGCACTACAACTTTAATATCATTATGTTTGGCAAGAATATATTTCAGATAGTTAGCACCGATAAATCCGGCAGCCCCTGTCACCAAATAAGTTTTCATATATAATTATTTTGTTTTTGCTAATTCAATGAGGTATTTACCATACTCAGTTTTTGATAATTGCTGTCCAAGCTTATTCAACTGTTCAGTTGAGATCCAGCCATTACGCCATGCAATTTCTTCAATGCAGCTCACATAAAATCCCTGACGGTTCTGAATGGTTGCCACAAAGTTAGACGCTTCAAGCAAGCTGTCGCAGTTTCCTGTATCAAGCCATGCAAATCCACGTCCAAAAAGTTCTACTTTTAATGTTCCCTCTTCCAGATACAGTTTATTCAGATCAGTTATTTCATATTCACCACGGGCAGAAGGTTGCAGACCAGCAGCTTTTTCTGTTACGGTTGAGTCGTAAAAATAAAGACCGGGAACCGCATAATTGCTCTTTGGGTTTTCAGGTTTCTCCTCCAGAGAGATAACTTTTCCGGTTTCATCAAACTCGGCCACTCCATAAGCACGGGGATCTTTTACATAATAACCAAAGATACATGCACCTTTATTAATGCTTGCCGCACGATGAAGCATAGATGAAAAACCTTGTCCGTAGAACATATTATCACCCAAAATCAAACATCCCGGTTCGCCATTCAGGAATTCTGCGCCCAAAACAAAAGCTTGTGCCAATCCGTTTGGTTTTTCTTGAATTTTATATTCAAATTTCATACCAAGTTCTTCACCTGTTCCCAGCAAGTCTCTAAACATAGGAAGATCACGAGGAGTAGAAATAACCAAAACTTCACGAATTCCAGCCAGCATCAATGTAGACAACGGGTAATAAATCATCGGCTTATCATACACCGGCATGATTTGTTTTGATATGGCTTTAGAAAGCGGATAAAGACGAGTTGCACTTCCTCCGGCAAGAATTATTCCTTTCATAGATTGTTCTTTTTGTTATTAATGCAAATTACGAAAAGTTTTTTGACATAGCAAAATAAAAAACGACTGATAACAATTCTTTTTGTAAAATCGGGCATTTCTAAATAAAGGTATCTATTCTGTTTTTAATATCTTGAAATAAAACTGAGAAGGTAATAAAAGCCAGTCAGATGATTATCCAGCCAATTCAATAACCTCCAGATCTTTAAACTCCCCATTATCTATGACAAACCGAACCATGGTACGCACTTTGTGAAAACCATAGATACCAGCTGCACCCGGATTAATATGAAGCATACCAAGAGTTTTGTCGTACTTTACTTTCAAGATATGTGAATGCCCGCTGATAAATAATTTTGGAGGACGAACCAGAATACTTCCACGAATTGATGGATCATAATTCCCGGGATAACCACCAATGTGCTTCATTAAAATTTCGGTGCCTTCAATGGTAAATCGGTTTATCTGCGGATAAGTCTTGCGAATATCCTGTCCGTCAATGTTCCCATACACAGCCCTTAAGGGGCGAAAAGCTGCTAGTTTCTCTGCAACTTCCATAGATCCTATATCTCCTACATGCCAAATTTCATCACAATTTTCAAAATATTTCAGGTATTTTTCATCCCAGTAGCCGTGAGTGTCTGACAATAAACCAATTCTTACCATTTTTTTGCAATTTATGTCTGCAAATATACTATATTTACGGCAAAATCGCTGCTATGGAACATTCTTATCAATACTTTAAACGCGATATTAGTTGGCTATCGTTTAATTATCGTGTGCTACTGGAGGCTAATGATGACAAGCTTCCACTCTATGAACGTATTAATTTCATTGCTATTTATTCTTCTAACCTGGAAGAATTCTATAAAATACGTGTGGCAGACCATAAAGCGAATGTTTCAGGAGCCAGGACAGATGAAGAATCTATACAGGTTTCTCAGCAAATATTAGAAGATATAAACATAGAGGTAAATAAGCAGCTGGAAGAAAGAGTACGTATTTATGAACAAAAAATACTTCCTGAGCTACAAAGAAACAATGTTATCTTCTATCAAAGTAAAGATGTGGAACCTTTCCACCAGGAGTTTGTTCGTAATTTCTTTAACGAAGAAGTGTTCCCATTCTTACAACCGGTTTTAATATCCAAAGGCGAAATAATATCTTTTCTGAGAGATAACAGATTGTATCTTGCTGTACGTTTATATAAAAAGAACTGCGCAATTGATGATCCTTCACGCGAGCAATACTTTGTTCTTAAAATGCCTTATAGTAAAGTATCCCGCTTTATTGAACTGCCTCAGCATGATGGGAATTATTACATTATGTATATTGAAGATATTATCAAAGCCAATATAGGAAGTATTTTCCCTGGATATGAAGTGGACAACTGTTACTGTATCAAGATATCCCGAGACGCTGATATTCTTATTGACGATACTATAAGCGGAAACATTGTGGAGCAAGTAAAAAAGAAGGTAAAGAAGCGCAAAATTGGAGCAGTATGCCGTTTTGTCTACGATCGCTCTATGCCTGATGACTTTCTTAATTTTCTGATTGATGCTTTTCATATTAACAGAAACGAATTGATATTAGGAGATAGTCATTTAAATCTTGAAGATTTAATTAAGCTGCCCAATCCTAACAAGCTCTTACAAATAAATGAGAAGCCTCAACCAATGAGACTTAATTGTCTAAACAGGCATTCTTCCATTTTCCAATATGTGAAGAAGAAAGATCTGCTGGTTCATTTCCCAT
>JGI20225J20221_1002115_pt1 | contig 32080 bp, 25 predicted proteins | sample BioMet4_FD_20221 | JGI IMG/M metagenome (IMG submission 20221)
ATTACAGCTGAAATTCTCAGCGAGAAAGAAACGAAAAGATACTATAAGAATCTTGAGGAAAGTTTTACGAAAGAATTGCCTTATATAAAAGCAAAATTTGTAGATGATCTTATTCATGGACGAATTAGAGATCGTCAGGATATGGAAGTTCAGGCTAGTGCTCTAGAAGTAAAAATTGAAAAATATGTTTGTGTCATAATCACCAGAAAACAGCTGAATATGAATAAGACTTCCTGGCAGGAGCAGTACGCTTTTTTAAATGTGGGAGAAGAAGTTTTAAATGATTATTCGGATTTCGTGTTAAGCGAATACGATGATATGGATCTTCAGTTTATCTTCATTATGTGCTTTAGTCGTACTACAGAGAATGGCATCTGTATACAGAAATGTATTGAAGCTTGTGAAAAATTATCAGATGTTTCATCTAGGCTTTTGAAGATAGATGTTTTTATTGGTATGAGTAGTACTGGAACAGACTCATATAATATTTGGAAGAAATATCGTGAGGCATGTCAGGCTAATGGACAAAATAATTATCTTGGAGATTATACAATAATAAAATATGATGATCTTGAGAGTAACAAAGAGATCGATATCAGTATTACTGAAGGAAAGAGACAACAGTTATTTCGTGAAATATATAATGGTCAGATTTCAGATGTACGAACTGATTTAGATGAATTACTTGTTGATGACCTTGATATTCAAGATGCAAAATTTCTTGCTCTCGACTTACTGATTAGCTGTATGCAATATCCATCTCTTTGTAAAATAAACTGTAAAATAAAAAATGAAAAGTATGACTTTTCCTTTCTGCAGGATGGTATAAGGGTAATCAATGGAACTTCTACCGTTGAAGATATAAAGAAATATCTTTTGAAAGTATTCGGTTTGCTGGCAAAGCAAGCCAATGCCAGTGCAGATGATCGTTATAAAATTATTGTGGATGAAATAATCAAGTTTATTAATGAACATTATAGTGAAGATATTTCGATCAATGATATTGCGGATGAGTTTCATATGAGTAGGACATATGTAAGTCGACTCATTAAACTATATTCTGATCATACTTTTCTTACAGTTTTACTAAATATCCGCATGGAAGCAGCTCGAAAAATGATTATTGAAGATAAATTCAAGATGTATGAGATCGCAGAAAAAGTAGGATATAACGATTTCTCATATTTTATTCAAGTATTTAAGAAGTACTATGGGGTAACACCAAATGAATACCGGAAGACGACATAGAAATGTTAAAAATGGGTAATAGTATTAATTTTGAGTAATCATGCACAAAATTAACATGAGATTCTTAAAAAATGTGTACGATTTCAACATTTTTTGAGGATCTTTTTATTGTTTAAGATCTTTGGACTTCTTATATTTAACTTGTAACATAAATCTGCTTCATCACTTTAGGGAGGTTAAGTATGAAAAACAAAGCATTATCAGTTTTACTTGCAGCAGCAATGGTGGCAACATTGCTGACAGGATGTGGATCAAGTAGCAGCACATCAACGACAAGCAATTCCACCGCAGCTACTAGTGCAGCAGCTACTGATGCTAAAGCAGCAACATCAGATTCGGCATCTGCTGCCAGCAGTACGAGTAGTACAAGTACTAGCAGCACAGGGACAAGAACAAAAATCACTGCATTGTTTAGAGGCAGTGAATCCGGAGAACAGTATTTAATATTTAATGATTTGCTTAAAAAATTTTGTGATAAAAAAGGGCTCGATTATGATATTGAACTTGTTAATTCAGATGCCGACTATGTGACAAAACTTCAGCTTTATATTAACAGCAATACTCTTCCTGATATTTTTGGATGTCCCAATGGAGCTCTTTCTTCAGCCTGTAAAGATATTGACGCACTTGTTGATGTAGGAGCCGAGTTAAAAAGGAATGGATATTATGACAAAATGAATAAGGCAGTTGTTGACTTCCTTACGGATGCTGATGATGGAAATCTATATCTTTTCCCTCAGGGACTTTATTGTGAGTATTTTTATTATCGTAAGGATCTTTTCCAGAAAGCAGGAATTACTGATACACCTACGACATGGACAGAATTCGAAGACGATTGCCAGAAATTAAAGGATATTGGAGAGGTTCCAGTGGTTGTTGGTGGTAAAGACAACTGGCAGATCATGCGTTATCTTTCTTTCGCTCCTTGGAGAGTAACTGGACCTGAGTTTATCATGGGCTATCAGAAAGGGACGGAAAAATTCAGCGAAAATAAGGCTGCTCAGGCTGGCGTAAATGTTACATATGATCTTGGAACTAAAGGCTATTTTGAACCTGGATTTTTAAGCGTAGATTATACATCTGCAAGTGATCTGTTTTATGGTGGTACGGGTGCTATTTTCTATAGCGGTTCCGGACAGATTTCACAAGCTGAAGATATGTATGATAAGGGGCAACTTGGATTCTTCCCTGTACCTGATGTTGAAGGAATGGACAATATGTCTACCAACGTTCCAATTCATGCAGGGTTTGCTGAAGGCTTTAACAAGGCTACTTACGATGAAACAATGCAGGAGTTTTTCGATTATATGTGTGAGAACTTTACAAATGCTTGTTATAGCGATGCATCTATTTTCTCTCCGTTCAATGAAGATCTTCCGGAGGGACTTCCTCAGCTGTATTATGATACAAAACCGATGTTTGAGACGGCCACCACAGCATGGACTTCCTGGGATGATAAATTGAGTTCAGATGTTTTGACAAAGATAGTTGATGAACAGCAGAAGTTAGCACAAGGTACAATTAAGCCAGAAGAGTTTGAAAGTACTGTAGATTCCTTTGTAGCACAGTAACAAAAAAACAATTTTCTGGGTGGCTGATAGATGATTTCTATCAGCCACTTTTAGAAAGGGAGACTTCAATGCAGAAATCATTTGGTAGAAAGTCAGTTATTATAACACTTTTGTTACCTGCATTTTTGGTTTACACATTATTGGTCATCGTTTCTATCATTTGGGCTGGATATTACAGCTTTTTTGATTGGAGCGGTGTGGGGAAAATGACATTTGTTGGATTGAATAATTATATTACTTTATTTACATCCGATGAGGTGTTTTCCTCTACGATATGGCATACAATTATTTACACTATTATTAATGTTGCAATTCAGGTTTTTGGAGGACTACTTTTTGCCATTTTACTTAGCCGGATGACAAAGGCAAGAGTTTTTCTTCAGACGATGTATTACGTTCCTGTTGTAATTTCTTCTGTAGCCATATGTCAAATATTCAATAAGCTATTCTCAGTTACACCAACAGGTATTGTCGATACAGTACTTGCCATGATAAATCCTGTATTAAAGACAATGGAATGGACTTCTGATCCAAAACTGTCCCTTTATGTAACAGCTTTTGTAGAAGGATATAAGTATCTTGGATTATATATGGTCATCTTTTATGCCGCGTTAATTGCTGTACCTGATGAGCTATCAGAAGCGGCGAGAGTCGATGGCGCAAGCGTATTCCAAGAATACTGGCATATTCGTATTCCTTATATTAAACCCGTTATTATTGCGAACTGTATTTTGGTCTTAAATGGTTCACTTAGATCATTTGAATATTCATATTTGTTAACAGGCGGTGGACCTGGAAATTCATCAGAATTGATGACAACATACATGTATAAGCAGGCTTTTTCCAGCATGAAATATGGTTATGGAAGTTCAGTAGCAATCATAATTGTTATCATCTGCCTTGCTGTAGGACTTCTCTTTAGAAGAGCTACAAGAGAGGAGCAGAAGTAATGAATTCAAAAGGCAAAAAGATAACTCTTGGAGTAATTAAGTGGGCATTGGCGATTATTTTATTGATTATTCAGGTATACCCAATCTTCTATGTAATAACATCAAGTTTTAAAACAAAAGATGATTTCAGACATTTGGCTACTTATTCTTTACCATCTAGTTTGTATTTGGGCAATTATATAACCGTATTTACAAAGAGCCATATGCCGACATACTTTAAAAACAGCATAATAATTTTAATAGGAGTGGTCATTCCACTGCTGCTGTTTTCCTTAATGGCTGGATTTGCACTTAGCAAAATCAAGTTTAAAGGTAATAATTTTCTTCTAAACTATTTTTTACTTGGTTTGATGCTTCCAATGCAGGTGGCCTTAATACCATTGTTTTCGATTTTCAACAAGTTGGGAATGATTAATACATATCCTGCAATTATTCTTCCCCAGATTGCATTTTCATTGTCATTTTCAATCCAACTTTTTTATTCATTTAGTAAGTTTTTCCCGGAAGAGATTTTGGAAGCTGCAATTATTGATGGTTGTTCACCTATGAAAAGTTTTTTTGAAATTGTTATTCCAATGTCTCTTAACTCAATAATTACAGTAGCAACAATGGAAACCGTTTTTTGCTGGAACGATTATATTAATGCATATACATTTACACGTTCCACAGAAATGAAGACCATAACACTTGGCTTGAATGATTTTGTCGGTAGCATGGGCTTAACAGATTGGGGTGCAACATTTGCAGCAATAAGTGTGACGGTCATTCCCGTATTCATATTCTATTTTTTGAGTAGTAAAAGAATGCTTGCAGGTATGACTCAAGGTGCAGTTAAGGGTTGATTAATATTTGGAAAGGAAGATTGTATGCAAAAATTATACTATCAGTATCCTAATACATGGTTTGGAGATTGTATGCCTTATGGAAAAGGAAAAGAATTTTATCTATTTCATCAGAGGGATACTCGTCAACCTGGTCCTTTTGGGGAACCTTTTGGATGGGATTTAGCTACAACATCTGATTTTGTTCACTATAAGGATTATGGAGTAGCTATTCCGAGAGGAACCGATGAAGAACAAGATCAGTTTATCTTTGCGGGCAGTGTTTTTGAGGGGGAGGGACAATACCATATTTTTTATACTGGATATAATCGCAATTACCCTAAACTGGGTAAACCTTCTCAGGTATTAATGCATGCTGTTAGTGATGATCTTATTCACTGGACGAAAACGAATGATAAACTGACTTTTACTCCGCAGGAAGGGTATGATCCAGATGATTGGAGAGACCCGTTTGTATTAAGAGATGAAGACAATGATCAGTATATGTTAATACTCGGTGCCAGGAAGAAGGGACCCAAAACACAACAGACTGGTCGTACTGTGAAGTTTGTTTCAAAAGATTTGAAAAATTGGAAATTTGAAGGGGATTTTTGGGCACCTGATCTATTTACTATGCATGAAATGGTGGATCTGTTTAAGATTGGTGACTGGTGGTATCACGTGGTTACGGAATATAGTAATCGCAGCAAAATTGTATATAGAATGAGCAGGAATATGAATGGACCATGGATAGCACCTAAAGATGATGCATTTGATGGACGAGCATATTATGCTGGAAGGACTTTTGAACTGAATGGACATAGAATCCTCTTTGGATGGGTGGCTACAAAAGCAAACTGTGATGATAAGAGCAACTATGAATGGGCTGGAACATTTGTTGCACATGAGGTTTATCAAAGAGAAGATGGAACTTTGGGTGTGAGAATTCCTGAAACAGTATGGGGTGCCTTTACTGATAGAATAGAAGTACAGAACTTTAAAATTGAAAGTCAAGAAAAATTGACTGATCATAAACTTCTGGATAATGCTGGAGATTTATTTGCATTCGAAGCAGATATTTCATTTACAAAGGGGACAAAAGCGTTTGGAATTCGTCTATGTGGAAAAGAGGAAACAGGGGAATCCTATCAATTTATTTTTAACGTAAATGAAAACAGGATGGTGTTTGAAAAAAATCCTAATTGGCCTTGGTTCTCATATATGAACATTGGACTTGAAAGACCTATCGATTTGAATCCTGAACAAATCTATAACATCAGAATTATTCTGGATGATACAATTGCAACAATATATGTTAATGGAGTCGCTTTGAATGTAAGGATGTATCAGAAGCCCGGCAATTCTATTGGCATTTTTACAGATGAAGGTAGTATTGACGTAAAGCATTGTTCAATATCAAAAAATCTTAATAGGTAAGGAAATTGTTAATTTATAAGAGCATCTGAAAGCTTAACAGTTTTCAGATGCTCTTATTTAATATATTGTGAATTTTCCAGATAATTAACGTCGCCTCGATTACCTGGATGTTACTGATACAAACTACTGTCACTTTGCTACCGGGGTTGCCTGTCCGGGAGTTGCCGGCTATAATGACCGGGACTCTGCAGAAAGGAAAGAGCGGCACCACTTTGATGACAATGTGCTACAACACTGATTATTTCGGGGCGATAGCCCCGGTACCAAGTCCTGCTCAGTACCGGGAGTTCGCCGTTTGATTCCGGCAGTACGCCTTTCAGTACCGCCTGTTATGCTCCGTATATGGCACGCATATTTTTATCTCCGGTCTCAAAGCTGATGACATTGTACTTATAGCGCTCGGCGATTGATTCAGCATAAGTCCCTCCGCCGAGGAACCGGACCCATTCGTCATGATGACGGAGTGAACAGAAAATCGTCGATGCCACATTGTACCTTCTCTCGGAGAGCTCAAAGAGAAAGTCGAGTTCCTCCCTCGTATAGATGGTATCCCTGGTGAGCCACTCATCAAGGATCAGTACCTTGAAATTTGAATATTTGGTGAGGACTTTCAGCTTGCCTCCAGGCGTCAGAGACTTCTGGTTGAATTCATCCAGCAGGTCCGGCACACGGACATATCTTGTTCGATAGAGACATCTGCATGTTTCTTTTCCAATCGCACAGGCAAGGAATGTCTTGCCGGAACTCGGATAGCCCTGAATAATAACGCTCTTGTTATTATCCACAAAGTCACAGGTCGATGCTTCCAGAACCGATTCCCTGCTGAGTGGCCGCCCTTTAACATAAAGGATGTCATGAACATCTGCATTCGGAAGCCGGAACTTAGCATTTTTGATCAGGTTCTTTACCCTGGCATTGTTTTTGCACTGGTAGACATGGTCTGTGGCCATTTGGAATCGGTCTTCGAAGGGCATGCCCATTGTTGTCGGGTCTTTTTCCTGCATTTCAACGGCTTCGATATATTCGCCGATATTCAGGAGACGGAGTTTCCGCTTTGCCTCTTCACTCAGCATTGCCGCAGCCTCCCTTCTCGTAGTATTCGCTCCCGCGAAGGTAGCTTCCGGATATATCTTCTTTGACTGGTGCTGCCGCCTTGCCCTCTTGGTACAGTAAGTCTTGATTGGCCGCCAGGATAGCTTTAAGATGATGGTAACGGGGCGATTTAACGCCTCTCTTGACGGCAAGTTCGCAGGCGGTCTCCAGACGGGCATCTGAATATGACCGGCTCAACCTCAGGACGGAAAGAGAAGGGTTATAGCCCTGTTCTTTTATGTCCACGCTGCAGAAAATACGGTTGATGACTTCCCTTGTATTCGGACCGATCGACAATGCCCAATGGCAGATGCGTTCCTGGTCCCATTCCGGCTTGTCACGAAGTCTTTCCGGCATATCTTCCTGATTTGTTGAGAATCCGTATCGGCAATAAAGCCGGCCATGCGTAGTGAGGAGTTCTCCTTTCCGATAGATTTCGACTTTCGTATCGGTGATCCGCAGGTCTACCTTAGTCTTTGGCTTGGCAAACTGGTAGGGAACTGAATAACGGTTTGTCTCGAAAGCGATATGGCTGTCCGGAGCAACTTTATGTCCATAATCCCAGGAAGCGATCTCATACGGAACATCCGGGGCCGGGCGGAGATATTTCTTTTCCTCCAGCCAGGCATCATACCGACTTCCGTCGCTGCGCTTTTGAAAGTCTTCGTGATTGAAGTCATATAGCTTTTTTAAAACAGACTCCTTCAAGGATCCGAATGATGTAAACAGCTCATTCCGCAGTCTCGCAATGATTGCTGTTGCGATCTTGCCAACCGTGCCTTCAACAGATGCTTTCGCTTTTGGGCTGCGGACCGGTGCCGGCATGATTGCGGTGACATAGTGCAATCCCAGTGCTTCGTAATCGGCGGTAAGGAGGATATCACCTTCCCTGGGGTGAGAAACAACGCCGGTTTTAAGATTGTCACAAATAGTCCTTGTAGGAACACCGCCAAAGTAATCATACATGTGGACATGGCAGCGGATGAAGGTATCCATCTTCATGTCCAGACAGGGCTCCACATAAGAATACTGGCTGTACGGGAGTGCTGCTACAAAGAGATATACACTGATCTCTTCACCGGTCGCTGTATCGACGTAACTCATCTTTGGCCCTGACCAGTCGACCTCACAGCGTTCCCCCGGGCGATGTTCGAGATGGCTGGTGAGATTATTGTACGCGGTGTATTTTTGATAGCCCTCACAGTATTTTGTGTAGCCCATCGGGACAGTGCCATCCGTGGAACACTGCTCCTTGTACTCCTCCCAGAGGAGCTTTAAAGTAACACCTACTTTCTTTAATTCCTCGTGTACCATGCTGTACACAGGGTCTGCATAAAGGTCCTCCGTTGCATGCTTTTCAGGGAAAAACATGTCGTAGGCCTCATTATCGCCAAGGCTGCGGACATCCTGATATGTGATGCCCTTTTCATCAGCGATGTGGAATACATCGCTGACAGAGTTCCTTGACATGTGTCTGGTGGACGCGATATCGTTTCTCGACATATGTGCGTCCCGAAGCTCGAGGATGAGCTTCACGTTGATTTTTCTGGCCATATATTTGGCCTCCCTTCTATAGAGTTGGGGTATCTGCCCCTGGGTTAATTCTATAGAAGGTTTGAAATCAGGTGGTATCAAAACGCGTATTGTCGGAATCGTAGTGCGTATTGCAATACCGGAATTCATCTGCGTATTGGTGGATCCCAATTGCGTATAGGCTGCGCTCTGGCGGCGAAATAATCAACAACACAGCAGAAATTTTATGAAGAGCGGGTGCTGTTTGACCATATTTGCAGCGCTTTTCCCTTTTGTAAAAACCGAATGCTTATTATTGAGGTCATCTTTCTACACTCCTTAATTTTTTGCTGTTTTGCTGAATGATCTGTAGCCTGTGCAATTCGGAAGAATATTTCACTTCAGCTGCAGCAAACTCTTTGAGTTTATTGGAAGCTGTTTCCCGTTTTTTTTCGCAGGGCTTCTTTTTCCTGCCCATTGCAGCAGCGATGAATGAGCAGATTCAAGGATCGGATATGATTTTCCATTTCTTTTTTCTCAAGCTGGATTTGTTGAAGCCGGATGTTCAGATCAGTAATATTTTTCTGCAACACATCAGGATCCTGCAGCCCGTGTTCCATAAGGTAATTGATCGTAGCTGATTTGGCTTTGTTGTTCTGCAGCTCCATCGCCTTTTTATATCTATAGCTGGTTGCAGCTTTATTATTCAGTGCAGCAATATCGGCCAATTCCGGAACAGCAGAAAGATTGGATAGAATATATTCTTTTTCATAACGAGTACCAAGCATGCGGCCTCTGATCGGGCGGCTCATGTTGTCAGAACGAAAGCCCCATTTTCCGCGGCTTTCGGTAATTTCGATATGATAGAGCTCATGCAGGATCTTCCGGAATTCATCTTCCGTGTGTGCCTGCCGAATGGCAGAGCGCACTGCAGCGCGGATTTTACTTTTATCGGTGTCATACTTGTCTCTTTTTGGCTTCAGGCCTGCTTCTGAGATCTTTTTATTGATCTGGTCCAGTTTCTTCTGCCCCCGGTCCTGTTTATGGTATTCGGCTTCGGTTATTCGCTCGGCGGCAGGCTTCATCAGGTCGACCTGATGAAGACCTTCCCGTTCGCATATTCTCATGGTTTCCTGTTTTAACAGATTATTGAATTTTCTTGTGCTGATATGCTTGAATCCGGCCTTGTTTTCGGAAGGCTTTTTCATATATTCCTGCCGGTCAACATCATTTTTTCTGAGGCTGTTGATGACGATATGGACATGGATATTCCCGGCTTTGTGATGACCGTCCGGATGTGTACAGATAAGGGCCTGGTGACCGGGGAAGAAGCGGGAAGCAAGTTCCTTTCCGATTTTCTGAGCCCTTTCCATGGTCAGTCCGAGAATCTTGTCCCGCGGATCAAAGCTGATGATGTAATGGTGTGTTTTGATCTCGTTCCTGGTTTTGTTCTTGTTAAAAAACCTGTTGAGTTCCAGACATTCGGAAGCAAAGGTATAGGGAGAGTCACAGTTCTGCGCAGTAATAAGATAGGATCCGCGCAGGACGCGGTGACCGTTTTCGTCGAGCACAGGACGGTTTGTGCTTTCACTGTACTGGAAGGTCAGATAGGAGAGAGGAAAACAGTAATCATTATTCTTGCTTGCGATGTGCTTTACGGTTGCCATTCGGCATGTTCCTCCATACGAACAACAGTCAATCTGCTGCGAAAAAATCTGTGAAAACATAAATCACTGATTCTTCAGATAAATGGTCTTGTTTTTCTTTTCCGAATTTGTCATCGCACTTTCATTTGACAGCTGGACCTGCAGCTTCTGCAGTTCATTCAGCTGCTGCATGATATCTATTGTAAGAGTCGGTGTGGCGGATCCCAGACTGTTCAGGTGCCGTGCGATCTGGTTCAGATTATTGCCAATTTCGCCGATCTGGATCAGCAGCTTTTTACGTGTTTCCTGCGTTTCTTCCTGCCGTATTTCAAAATGAATATCCTTATTGAAAACAGCCCAGCGGATCAGCTCGGCCTGAGACATTTTATAGAGATGCTGAAGTGTGACAAATTCTTCTTTTTCCTGGTCTGTCAGTCTTGCCATGACGATAAACCGGCGTTCGTACGCGGCTGTTTTCATGAAGAATCCTTTCTCCTGTTTTTGCCGTATGGAACATGCGGCCGTCGAGGGTATGGGGAGCCTGATCCTCATGTATTTTAAGTGGGTACGGGTGGCGATACACCCGCAAGATTGGTCCGCCTGGTGCGCAGAGAATTGAAAATTCGCTAGCGGCGGACGAATCTTGCTCTTTCATTTGCAGCATTCTTTTTTGTAAAAACACATAATAAAAAAGAGAACAGACAAAACCTGAAATGATCAGGCCTGTATGTCCTCCTTCATTCTGTTTTACAGGATATATCAGATTATTTTTGAGATTCCGGTTCTGACTCCTGTTCTTCAAGAAGATCCTTGATGAGAGAGTTGACGATCTTGCGGTGAGACGGTGAAAGCTGGGAATATATGGCTCTTGATCAACACTTGTGGGTAACAGAAATGATGAATGAGCAGTAAATATCTATATCTGCACTTGATTTATACCTATTAAAAATGGGCATGGGATTTTATACTTATTCTTGCGAGTAATAAGGAGTAAAACCATGCCCAACAAAACTTTAATCAAGCAGCTCCTCCGCGTCAAGAACATTGTGATAGATTCTTATAAATATTGCGCGGAAGATGATAGATTCACCATCTCTGTGCATCCTACAAAGGGACAGCAGTGCCTGTGTCCAGTATGCCAGAAGAAATGCTCATACTACGATTCTCTAGAGACCCGCAAGTGGAGATCTCTGGACATGGGATATACAAAGGTATTCCTTGAAGCACCGGTGCACAGGATCGAATGCCCTGTCCATGGAGTACTCACGGAATATGTCCCCTGGGCACGGCATCATTCATCCTTCACAAGGGACTTTGAGAACACTGCTGCATGGATGGCGCTGTATCTTCCCAAGACTGCGGTATCCACGTACATGCGGATCGCATGGAACACCATCGGGCCTATCATCTCCAGATACAGGAAGGATGCGGACCCATGTCCAGAGCACCGTTTCAATGGTCTGAAGCACATCGGCATCGATGAGACGAGCTATAAGAAAGGCCACAAGTACATCACCGTCATCGTTGACCATGACACCAACAGCGTCATATGGGTACATGAGAGACATGGCAAGGAAGTGCTGCGGGGATTCTTTGAACAGCTCAGTGAAGAACAGCGTGCATCGATCGAATGCGTCACAGCTGACGGTGCCAGATGGATCAGCGAGACGATGGAGGAATATATCCCCAGTGCACATCGGTGCCTGGACAGCTATCACATGGTGGAATGGGCACAGGCAGCGATAGATGAAGTACGGACAGAGGCATGGCAGCGTGCACGTGCAAACAATCATGAGCCGAAGAAGGGCCGTGGAAGGCCAAAGAAAGGCGAAGAGAAAGACAGGACAGCAGACCAGATCAAGAACACAAAGTTCACTCTTGGGAAGGCTCCTGAGAACCTTACGGCGAGGCAGAAGGCACAATTGGAATTCATTGCCAAGACAGACAGGAAACTATATAAGGCCTACCAGCTGAAGGAGTATCTGCGGACACTGATCCACCTTCCCCTGGAAGAGCTCGAAGGATCATTGAAGGACTGGCTGTGGAAGGCATCGCATTCACAGATCAAGCCGATTTATGAACTGCAGAAGAAAATCAGGAGACATTATGAGGCGATCATCAATACTGCCAGGTATCATCTTTCCAATGCACGCATAGAGGCAACGAACAACAAGATCAAGCTGACTGTACGATTGGCATACGGTTTCAGGAACATAGACAACTTACTTGATATGGTCATGTTGAGATGTTCAGATATCTCTGCCCTGCTGCCATATCAAAGACTCATTCCTGCCCACACTTCCTGATGAAGCCTCTAATAATATGGCGGTTGCATCAGGGGTAACTATAAATGGAAATTATGCATACTGCTTTGAATATGAAAATATCTGGCCTGAAGATAATGTGCCTTATTATGCAGTTTCTGATTTGAGCAGCTTAACTGAAGAGCAGCAACAGAGATTAAAACGTGTTTTTTACGCAGGATATCCAAATGACGGCTTAGGTTTATCAAAGCGAACAAAAGGAGATTCTATACAGCTAGGTATAGCTACTCAGATCACTGTTTGGAACGTAATTGGGCAGACAGGTGCTTTTGTTAACTTAGACGAGGATTATTATTCATATGCACAGTTGCTTTATGAATATGCGTTAAATGGAACAATCGAAGGAAAAACACCTGATGATTCAGTGAACTCAGTAAATGTAGTTGTTGATAAATTAATTGCGAATAATGATGGGACGCAGAGTGGAACAATATATTTCGAGTCATTAAAAGTCGCAAGTATTACTGTTGAAGAAATTCCTGAAGGAATTACTATTTCGAATAATGGAAAAAATGTAGCAGTTGGAAGTATACTTCAATCAACAGATACATTGACTATTACTACAAGTCAATCGTTCAATAATGGACAGATTCGTTTCTCATATGTAAACAATGAAATTGCAAATGAAAAATTAGTAGTGTATAAAACTGATGCTGCCTCAAAAAATGATAGCCAGAAACCTTATCAGAAAATGGTGTCATATTCATTCGAGTCTAGTACAGCAGAGGTGTCTGCAGTAATCAAAGTGACGCCAACAACAACAGAGAAGACACCAGAAGAGTCGCCGGCACCGACACCTGTAGAAACGCCTGTGGTAGATATCCCGACAACAACAGAGACACCAGTTACAACACCAGCATCCACTGAAACAGTAAGACCGACTACACCTGCAACAAATGAGAAGACTGAAACAGATTCTTCCAGAAATGAAAGACCTTCCACTTCTAATACAGGAGATCAGTCCAACGTCGCATTGGCAGCAGGCGTCTTGGGAATAGCAGTACTTGTGATTGGCATTACAGTTTTCTTCAGAAAAAGATTTTCTGAATAATGCTTAAGGGAAAGAAATAGATAAAGGGCCGGCTGAAAGAATCAAATCTGGATGGCTGGTCTTTTATCTTTTTCTCCTGAGCATTTGAGACTGCTGTTTGACTGTTTTCTGATACTATGATGATGGAAAGCAGAGCAGGTGAATGCATGCTTTCGGCAGAAATCCAGACAGGAGGAAATATGAGCAGTAAAGATATATTGATTGTGGGTGCAGGAACAGCTGGATTGACAGCTGCTATCTATGTGCAGCGTGCAGGTAAACATGCAATTGTGTTTGAAAAGAGTGCACCTGGCGGACAGATTGTGACCGCAAATGAAATAGAAAATTTTCCAGGATTTGCATCTGTCAATGGTGCTGATTTTGCTTTTAAGCTTTATCAGCAGGCAGTGGATCTTGGCGCTGAATATGTATCTTCAGAAGTCACGGATATTATTCCTTTAAAGGATGCCGTTACGGTTAAGACAAAGACAAAAGAATACTCTGGCAGGGCATTGATCTATGCGGCAGGTGCAGCACACCGCAGATTGGGACTGCCAAATGAAGAGAAGCTGATTGGTAAAGGTATTTCGTTCTGTGCAAATTGTGATGGTGCATTTTATAAAGGAAAAGTAGTCGCGGTCAACGGCGGGGGAAATATCGCGCTGGATGATGCGATTTATCTCTCACAGCTGGCAGAAAAGGTGTACTTGATCCACCGCAGAGAACAATACAGAGCAGAACGGGTCATCCAGGAGCGTCTGGCAGGTATTCCGAATATTGAACCGGTCCTTAATACAATTATTGTTGGACTGAACGATGAAGGTGGTCATTTGAGCGGTCTGAAGATCCAGAACGTCAAGACGAAAGAAGAAAGTACGTTGAAAGTAGATGGACTGTTTACAGCCATTGGAATGAATCCGGAAACTGAGCTTCTGAGAGGCATTGTCAGTCTGGATGAAACTGGATATATCCTAGCCGGTGAAGATACAAGGACAAATGTCGATAACATCTTCGCTGCAGGCGATGTCCGCTATAAGCTGGTACGTCAGCTGACGACAGCAGCTGCAGATGGTACAACAGCCGCTGTAAATGCAGTTGCGTTATAAGAAGGAATCAGTTGAGCTCATCTTAGGATGAGCTTTTTCGTGTTTATAACAAATTATTATAAATAAGATATACAGCTGATAGAATAATAAAAGAAATATGAGTGAGGTAACAATGACGCCGGGAACAATTGAGTGGGAGTGAAGACTATTTATTATTCTAACACTCTACAATTGTGTGGTTGACAAATGGCTTAAATACTAGTATTTCCGCACGTATGTATCTGTATTTAATACCAAATGGCGCATGATTCTCTCTAGCTTTGGCCATTTATCTGTATTTCCTTTCACTCGGAAGAGGTATACGAACCAGTTCAGATACGATTGGAGATTTTCAAGATCCATGCCAATGAATCGGAACAGATACCGCTTCAGCCATGAGCACAGATTGTTGATCAGAGCCATGTTTTCTATGTAGTTCTTGCCATGCGGGTCTGCTATATATGTCTCAGACTTGAGATTCAGCAGTTCAATCAGGCCGGCATGTGCGTTATCACCATCATGAACGATCGTGGATCCCGGCTGGATGTGGTCTTTCAATGCCTTCTTAATTCGTGATGATGTCGGCTTTCCGTGACCACATATCTTCGCATAGATATTCTTATGGATATCAATAGCGACTATGATACAGATCTTCTGACTGGAGAGCCCACGCTTCTTCACATTGCCTTCATCGTGGAGAACTGAAGCATCATTCATGTAGGTCTCATCGATCCATACGCGGTCCCTGAGCCAGACCTTTCCTTGATAACTGTCTACTGTAGTAAAGATCTTCTTTCGCCATAACATGGCCGTATTTACTGATATGTCGCACAGTTCCTCCAGCATCTCCAGAGGAACATTGAAAGTCATCAAGGCAAGGTACATCGATGCCTTATGGAAAGGTATCTTTGCGGAATAGAAGATACTGCTGTGCAGTAATGTATATGTCCTTGCGCAATCCGTGCACCTATAGCGCTGTCGGCCACTGCCTGTATATCCATCATCAATATGGGTGGTGGATTCACAGAATGGACAGACAGCCTTTCTTCCTTCATTCAGTGCAAGCTCTTCGTAAGAAGTGGCACCGTACCGTTCCTTGTCAAGTCGCTCGTTTACAGCATTCTGTAAACGTGTAAAATCATTGCCTGACAACGAAAAAACATAACTCTCAAATGAGTCCTGACACAACATAAAGGGTCCTCGCTCATCTGAGCAGTCCTCTGACCGAGGAATGTCGCCAAACATTGAGCCAGAAGGCTGCTCAGATGTTTCAATATTTGGCAACATCATTATACCCTTGATGACCCAAATCCAGTCATCTGTCAACCACACAATTGTAGAGTGTTAGAAAACAAAATTTTATAATCTTGATTTGTTATCCATTTCCGTTGCCCATATGCGAAACTGAACAGCGACGCTGGGATTTGACACGATAGGCCAAACGGAAATGATAAGCATCAAAGATTATCAAACATTTTGTTTTCTAAGCACTCTACAATTGTGTGGTTGACAGAAGTGACTGGATTCTGGGTGCATGCAAGGGTATACATTATGTTGGGCCAATATTGAAACATCTGAGGCAGCAATTCTGGCNGTGTGGAGCAGGACTACCTGAATAGCATAAAGCAGCTGGAAAAGAAGAGCAAAAAATAATCTATCATGGCTACAGGAAAATCTATGAATAAGGGTTGAGACGATGGTATTCGTGGAGCAATTCCCTTGCACCAATCCGGCGCTAAGGTTGAGACAGTGGGCACAAGGCCCGGATGCCATATATAGGGTATTTTCAAGCCGTGGAGCAATTCTCGCGAACGTACAAAAGCGTGTAGATAAGTTTTCACGAACCGAAAAAAGCGGTTGAACAATTCCCGTGAACGAACGGGCAGAAAATTGGAGGTTCACGAGAACTGGTCAATAAGGAGACATCAAGATGGAGCAATCGAGCCACGTCGAGACGGTAGTATTGATGTCAAGAGTCGAAGGAAAATAGCCGCGAAAGCCCAGTAATACTGCGGTTTTCGGGCAATCGGGTAAATTAGGCGTCGGGCAGTACGAACGCTTCTCGGTAACTTATCCGAGGGCAAATCAGCTCAAAAAGTGTGAGAGTTGAGTTGCCACGATAGATGTCACATAGTTGAGTTGCCGAGTTAGATGTCGGGGAGTTGTGGCTGTGAGATAGATGTCAAGACCGGTAAGGCTTGATTTATTCGCGAAATATACCGTTCCTATTATAGAACGGTATAAGGAGGAACCTCGAATATGAAGTATGTTGTAGTTGGGATATGTATTGTTGCAGTGGCAATCATTATTGCTTTGCTGATTTATAGGAAAAAGAAAACAAATATTCCCGAAGGTGAGAATAACTCTGATTCGGGTAATGGTGAGATGATAGCAAAGCAAAACAGTGAATTATCTCAGCCAGATCAAAAGCTCGATGAACTTGTCATTCAGATGGAAATGCTCCCGGCAGAAGCAATATCTGATGAGAGTAAGCTGGTGGAGATAACTGATAGTAAAGTTCTGGCGCGTGTGAACAATCTTGTCCCCGGATTGGCACAGGCTGGTATAGCAGGTTCAAATGCAGTCCAAGCTGCAAAAGCAGGAAATGAGGTTTTGTATCGCGCTATAATCCCAGCAGGTGCTAAACTTACCAATTCTCAGGCTATGGAAGGAGCGGTTCGCGGATTCTATCGCGGTGCTGATGGAATTCAGGGTCATGCAAATCTTGTGGCAGTTCAAGCTCAGAAAGGAACGGCTGTAGTAGCAAATACTGCTGCGGCAGCTATGGGAGTTGCATCTATGGTCGTCGGGCAGTATTACATGACGCAAATAAACGCAGAGCTTGGGGAAATCAGTGACGGGATTTCAAAGATATCAGATTTTCAAGATAATGAGTTTCGAAGTCGTGTGTTTTCGCTTGTTGCTCACGTCAAAAAGATAGCGGACTTTCAGATAGAGATCATTGAGAATGATGAACTGCGACTGTCAAAGATTGCACAGCTCGATATCTTACAGCATCGTTGCCTCCATGTCAACTCTTTAACATGTTATTATTGTTCTTTTTTATGTACATATAAATTATTGAATTATCCCCGAAAATGTGAGATTATGTGATTATGAAATTATTGCAGTCGGGGGGAATTTTTCAGACTTAAAATACATTTTCATGAAGGATGATCAGGATGGATTCCGAACAGCATTCTTACAGGATCGGACTAATAATTGCTGATATAGAGGATAATTTTTCAAACGCCCTTGCAAAGGGCGCTATGAAGGCTGCTGCCGAGTCAGGTGACAGCCTTTTTATTTATCCCGTGAAATACCTTGATATAGGCGGTCCGGGTCTCCTCGATCCAAAGCAGCAGTATGAATATCAGTATAATATGCTGTTCGCCTACGCAAAATCACATCAGCTTGATTTCATACTTATGGGACTCAGTTCCATAGGTTTCCGGTCTACACGTGAAAAATGTCTTTCTGTCCTTGACGAATTCAAAGATATCCCCACCCTTCTCCTTTGTTCAAAGGGCGAAGCATGTTCATCTGCAATGTATGACAATGTGACAGGATTAAGACAGGGTATCGAATACCTTTTTAACGAGCGGGGCTGTAAACATCCATGTATGCTTTCCGGACTGTTTACAAATGAAGATGCTGTTGAAAGAGAATCTGTCTTCCGCGATATAATGATATCACACGGTATGGAACCAAGTGAAAAAAATATCCTGCATATCAGAGACAGTAAGCTTTGTGATGATGTCGTCGAAGAACTTTTATCATTGAATCCGGATGTTGACGCCATTGTATGTTTCAATGACGAAACTGCAAAAGGTGTTTACCAGGTTCTTGAAAAACATGGTCTTCGCCCAGGCAGGGATATTGCGGTACTCGGATTTGATGATATCTCGGAATCCTCAGAGATGGACCCGCCTCTTGCCACTATACGGGCGGATGCAGCTGCATTATGTGAGAAAGCGTTCCATTCTGTACATGAAATGCTGTCATCCGGAAATATGTCACCGCGCAATATAGTTGTCAATACAGAATTTATACTTCGGGAATCCGCAAGCGGTCTGATAAACAGACCTCTGTCGATTAAAGAATATCAGCATCAGATTCAGAGATACAAACATCTGCTTAATGATTTTCATGCAATGGACAAACGTATGAATGTGGTAAGCCGCGACATGCTGATGTTCGGAAGCAGTGATAACGAAAACTATACCCGTTTTATCGAAGCGTTAAAAATGCCGGAGATAGGTGACTGCTATCTTTATGTCTTTGAAAGACCTGTCCTTTATCTCAAAGATGAACCATGGAAAACGCCTGATGATATTTATCTCCGCGCCTGCAAGATAGACCAGAAAGTCTTTGCCCCGCCTGAATCCGGTCAGAAGCTTACTGTTGATGAGATTTACGGCAATCCGTATTTTAAGGCTGAAGGAAAAGTTTTCATTTTTATTGATATATACTCAAGAAGCATGCAGTACGGCGTTCTGATGTGTGAAATACCCTATATATATTTCCGGTATATAGAACAGCTTTGTTTCCAGATAAGTATAGCATTAAAGATCATGAATCTTTTTGAAAGCAGCGAAGTCCTTCTTGCAGAAAAAGAAGAGATACTGAAACGCCTCGAAAAAGAGAATCTTATGCTTGGCAACATTTCAAATACTGATGAGCTTACAGAAATACTTAACCGGCGCGGCTTTGTCACAGAAGCTTTTAAGCTGCTCACAGAAGATGAGAATATGGGCAAAGGTGCAGCTCTTTTTTACGCAGACCTTAATTATCTGAAGCTGATCAACGACCGTTATGGCCATTCAGAGGGAGATTTTGCAATAAAAGCCTGTGCTGACGTAATATCAAAAACATTCAGCCGTAATTCGATCGTGGCACGCATAGGCGGCGATGAATTTGCTGTATTGACTCTGCTGCCGTCAGGCATGACAGGAAATTCATTTATCAATGCCGTGAAAGACAATCTTTCACTTGATAATCTCGGCTTCGACAAGCCGTATATAATAAGGCTTTCGATCGGTGTACATACATTCCGGATCTCTGATTCCGTGCAGCTTAAACAGATCATGGAAAAAGCCGATGAAGCTCTCTATCAGGATAAACTGCACAAACCGGCATTCGATAAATAGCCTTTTAATTAAGCCGTCAAACTTTAAACTTTTTCATTGTCTCATTCATTTCATCTGCCAGAGCCTTCAAATTCCTGAAGTCTGAACTCATCTTTTTACCATCGTTTGATGATTCTATAGTGCTGTTATTTATTTCCTGCATCTGTCCATTGATTTTATCTATAATCTCTCTGACATTATTTATATTATTTGAAATTGCTGACATGCTTGCACTCATTTCTTCACTTGCTGCACTTAAATCATCTGCTGATTCTGTAAATTTACCCGAATCTTCTTTATACTGCTTGCCAAATACCACCATGTTATCATAATCCGGTAACACCTTATTATTACAAAACTCTAACAGCTTGCCTGAATTTCTTGAAAGCTCTTCAACTACACCTGATATATGCTCTGCAATATTCTGAATGCTGTCAGCTGCAACCTTTGAGCTTGCAGATAACTCTTTTATCTCTCCGGCTACTACTGCAAACCCCTTTCCTGCCTGCCCTGCACGGGCTGCCTCTATGCTCGCATTCAAGCTCAGCAGGTTCGTCTGTGCTGCTATTCCGCTTATCTGAGCTGTAAACTCTTTGATTTTTTCAACTTCTTCAGCTGATTCAATTGCTCGCCGCAATTCACCTGATGTCTTATTGTAAATCTCTTTAGCCTGACTGCTTGACTCATTTATACTCTTAATCATTCCTGATGCTCTCTCACTAATATCCTGTGCCAGTGTACTCTCATCAGTTGCTTTAACTGCCAGATCCTCTATTGCTTTACTCATATCTCTTGTTGTATTATCAATCTCATCTGTTTGTTCAGCTGCTTTTCTAAAGTCACCTGTTGCCTTATCCACAACATCATTCATTAAGTCAAGCGTACTGCTCAGCTTTGTCATGCCTGAACTATATCCATCTACTTTACTTGAAATTTCTGTTGACGTATCTTTTGCTGATAAAATGACTCCTCTGATCTCTTTTTTAACTTTATCTGCTGCATTATTAATCTGATCTGTTTCATCCTTGAATTCATCCGGTATCTTTTCTGACTCTGCATTGTTTATCTCTCTATCGCTGAAGTCTCCCTCCGCAAATACTTTCAGCTTGTTTATAGGTTTAAGCTGAGATTTTATTGACAATGTTACTATGATTCCTAACAGCATGATCCCAGCAATAAAGATTATCATTGCTATCACTGCCAAACTTATTACTCTCTTCATCATAGCTGAATCCGGATATGCTACTCCAACATACCATCCTGTTGAAACTACATTTTCAGTGGCTATGAATACTTTCTTGCCTGTATAGTCTTTAACTTTCTCTATCTTTCCATCTGTATAAACCTTGCTTATAGTGTCATCAACTGCTGTGGACCCTGCATCTGTAGGTTTAAATGCATCATTCTTATGTGCTATATAGTTATTATCTATGTCAACCAAATAAGCATATGTACCATCGGGCTCCTGCAGATCGGATATAACATCAGATATTGCCTGGATCTTGACATCCTCAGCTAAGACAAACTCCAGTTCTCCATCCTTATTATATACAGGTGTTGCAATTGTTGTTGTCATGCCGCTCCCCATACTATCATTATATGGATCTGTTACTATAAGCTTTCCCTGCTCAACTGCCTGTTTATACCAGTCTCTGGTTGTACAGTCATAATCGCCTAAATCTTCATCATCTGTCCCTGCTGTATATAATGTCTTGTCCGGATATCCTACATAAATATCAATGACACTATCATCTTTCTGGGCTTCATAGCCCTTTAATATACTACGTATATTATCTTTCGTAATCACTCCGTCAGATGCTACAAGTGTATTTTTTATGCCATTTACAAATGCCATCTGATTCAGCATGAAAGAGTTTACTTCATATGCTCCGGCATTTGCCTCCTGTTTTATCTTATTTTTTGTTTCTTCCAGAAGTCTGAGATTGGCTATTGATGTTATTACTGTTACCATAATAAGTATCAGCACCGTTGTTGTTAAGTCTTGAAGAAGAATGTACCCAGCTTCTCGGTCAGGCTAATTTGACTTTGGCTGGTTACGCAAAGAAAAATGATCTGGATTATACTGCGTATGAGAAGGAGTTAAAGGAGGCGCAAAACTGGTATATGTATCAAAATGCACTCCTTGATGTACTCCATAAGATTTCAGACCTCAGATACACACTTCACAAAGGAGCTGTATCGAGAGAACAGTGCATAGCGCTTTTGCCGACATATACAAAGCAGGTGGAAGATACTCAAGCATTATTGACAGGGTGGCATCAGACATCTGTAAATCGCTTAGGCATTGATACAGACGAGATCAGGCGTAAAAGAGCTGGATTCGATGGCGTCATTCATTTTATTCCCGGATTATTTAATGACGACCTTAATTTTAGGGCGATTGACGAAAAAACAGTAGATATGATAACGGTTCAAGCATCAGTCAAATCCATTGAACATCCGCAGGATACCTCTGACTTGTATGCCGAGGATGTGCAACTGATTTCTAAAGACGGGAAAATCTATTATTTACCAATGGATAAGGCAGAATGAATGTGAAAGAATAAGGCTCCTCACTACTGATTATGTTCAGTGGCGAGGAGCCTCTTTATGCTTCTATATCGATTGTGATGCCGGACTTGAATTCCACAGTGAAGTGGTCTTGAAAAACGGTGATTTGCTGGATGAGCTTCCGGACGAGTGCCTCATCAAATTCTGTGATATCAGTTTCCTGACCGGCGATGAAGTCCTTCAGTTCCTTGATCCGGTTCATGACTTCTTCCCGGCGGTGGCTGTCGAGCTCGGATTGTTCCTTCTGATCGCGGAGCCGGAAAATCTCATCGGCGATGGCATCGTAATCCTGTTTGTTGTTTGCCTTCTTGATGAGCTCTTTTTGCAGTTCTTCCAGCCGAGCTTGAATGCCATCCGGCGATAGGGTATCGGCGCTGACTACGGCCTTGGCGATATTGGCCTGCAACTGTTTTAGGAAGGTGCCGCGCTCTGTCAGAATCTGATTGATGGCTGTGACCGTGACTTCCTGCAGCAGGAGCTCGTTAACCGTCCGGTTGGTGCAGTTTGTGTCTGCGGAGCCCGGCTCCAATCGGCTGATGCAGCGCCAGACGATGGACTTGCAGCCGTGGTTATTCCAGTGAACGCGCCGGTAAAGCTCGCCGCAGTCTCCGCAGAAAACCATCTGTGCAAAGCAGTGATTGCAGGAGAAGCTGCGTTTCTTGCCTGTCGGGCTGACATGGACTACCCGGCGACGGACAAGCTCCGCCTGCACCTGCATGAAAAGGTCTTTTGGAATGATCGCTTCGTGGTCGCCTTCAACGTAGTATTGAGGGACGGTGCCATTGTTCTTGATGCGCTTCTTTGTCAGGAAGTCGGTGGTGTAGGTTTTCTGTAGAAGGGCGTCACCCATATACTTCTCGTTTCGGAGGATTTTGTTGATGGTGCTGGTGTGCCATTTTTCTTTTCCTGCTCCGGTTAAAATGCCGTCAGCCATAAGACCGGCGGCAATCTTGTCCATGCTGGAGCCTTCGAGGTATTCCCGGTAGATGCGTTTTACGATTTCTGCCTGTTCCGGATCGATGACGAGGTTGCCGTTTTCATCCTTGGTGTATCCGAGGAAGCGGTTGTGGTTAACCTGAACCTTGCCCTGCTGGTAGCGGTATTGAAGGCCGAGCTTGATGTTCTCGCTCATGGATTGGCTTTCCTGCTGGGCAAGGCTCGCCATGATCGTAAGGAGCACCTCGCCTTTGGCATCCAGCGTGTTTATGGACTCCTTCTCAAAATAGACTGGAATGTTCTTGTCCTTGAGCTGCCGGATATATTGGAGGCAGTCGAGGGTGTTTCGGGCAAATCGGCTGATGGATTTGGTGATGATCATGTCGATGTTTCCGGCCATGCACTCCTCGATCATGCGGTTGAACTCGTCACGCTTTTTGGTGTTGGTACCGGAGATGCCATCGTCCGCAAATATGCCTGCCAGCTCCCAGTCAGGATTTTTCTGGATGTACTCCGTGTAGTGCGTGACCTGCGCCTCGTAGCTTGTTTCCTGTTCTTCAGAATCCGTACTGACGCGGCAGTAGGCTGCAACACGGAGCTTTTTCTGTTCAGATTGCTTTACTGTGTTCCCGACCTGCCTTTTGGCCGGGATGACCATAACATTTCCCATTAGATCGCCTCGCTCTCAATGAGGCTGTACAGGTATTCTGCCTGTAGCCTCGGATCTTCATAGTGTTGCTCTGCCGCTGCCATGCGAAAGCCGGTAGGAGACGCTGCAGGCTTTGAGTTCTTTTTCCTGTTCAGCCTGCCAAGTTTCCCGGCGCGTTCCAGACGGATGGCAGCAGCTTTATCGTAGGTTTCCTGATCGATGATGGCCGGGTAAAAATCGTCTCCGAGGTAGTGTCTGTTTTCCATCAGACGCTTTGCTGTGCCGTGGTAGGTTTCAATGCCAGCAGCGGCAGCAGCCTTGGCCAGAGCCATCCCGGAGATGTAATTCTTATAGAGCTTCCGTATTTTATTGGCTTCATCCTCTTTAATCGTGGCGCGGCCGTTTTCAATGCTGTAGCCGTAGGGTGTATGTCCCATGTTTTCACATCCTTTCCCGAAGCGTCAGACCGCATTTCAATTCAAAGCACACTTCATTTCTGGAGCGCACAATGATGCGGTTCACATATTCTTTAAACAGGGCATCATCGAATTCCTGAAGTATTCCACCTTTTTCTGTAAAGTGCAGAAGCGTTGTGGCTGCAGTAACCTTTGTTACATCTCCGGAAACGGCGTTTTTCAAGGCGTTAATCTCATCCCGGCAACTGTCCGCCTGCGAAAGCAGCTCGTTCGTTTCCTTGTTAAAAAGGATCGGGTCGATGATGCCCTGTGTCATGAGCTTTGTCAGCGTCTCGCGCTTTTCTGTGTTTTGCGCCAACAGGGTCTGTATTTCCTGAATGCGCCGAAGCGAGTCATCAGACGAAGTGTTTTTCAATGCGTCCACATATGGTTTTAGGATGATCCTGTGCGCGTAGACCAGCTTGTTCATCATGGTGACGAAAGCCTGCTTCAGATCATCGTCTTTTACAAAAAGCATGTGGCATTTATCTTTATCCTTGATGTGGGTACTGCAGCACCATGCGGTGTATTTGTATCCTGTGCAGCTGTGTATCCGGCGCTTAAAGGTATCGCCGCACTCGCCGCAGATGATCTTCCCGGAGAAGGTGTAGCGATTCTGGTATTTGTCGCTCCCTTTGACGACACCTTTTTCCGTTGCCCGCTGGTGAATAAAAGCGTGAGCAGCTTCAAAGTCCTCCCGGCTGATGATTGCCTCGTGATGATCCTTGACCATGTACTGTGTCTGCTCGCCGTGATTGTTGTGCCGGACAAAGCGTGAATCCGAGTACGTTTTCTGGAAAAGGCAGTCGCCGACATACTTCTCATTGGAGAGCATCCCGCGAATGGTTGTGGCTGTCCAGCGTCCGTTTCGCTTGGTAGGAATGCCGCGCCGGTTCAGGTCATCCGCGATGGCGTGGGTGCCTTTGCCGGAGAGCAGCGCTGCGAAGATTTCTTTTACCACAGCCGCCTGCTCCGGATTAATTACCATCTGCTCGCCATCCCAATCGTAGCCGTAGGGTGGGTAGCTGACTTTATAGGTGCCGCCCTCAAAGCGTTTCTGGATTGACCACTTGTTGTTTTCTGATATGGAAACAGACTCGCCTTCGGCCATGCTGGAGAGAATTGCCAGAAACAGCTCGCTCTCCATTGAGCCGGTGTTGATATTTTCCTTCTCGAAATAAATCGGAATGTGCAGGGCGAGCAGTTTTCTNACCAGNTCTAAGCAGTCCGTTGTGTTCCGGCTGAAGCGGCTGATGGATTTTGTGATAACAAANTCCACTTTACCGGCCTTGCAGTCGTCAATGAGTCGTAGGAGCTCCGGGCGCTTGTCCTTCTTGGTGCCAGTAATGCCTTCGTCGTAATAGAGTCCAGCGAACTCCCAGTCATCACGAGATGTGATGTAATTTCCGTAGTGGGTTTTCTGTGCATCAAGGCTCTCAAGCTGGGCATCAGAATCCGTAGAGACGCGGCAGTAGGCGGCTACCCTGATCTTCTTGAGTTTAACTTTCGAGCTCGCTGTTTCCGCGATTTTCGTGACTTTTTTCAAGGGAAGTCCCTCCTTTCCGTACGTCTATACATCACTCTAAAGCGACTACATATCAAGGGATTTTCGGCATTATTTCCGCGAACAAGGGNGAGAAAGTTTCCCGATTGATGGCGGTTAATTTGTTGAATTCAGCCACAGAAATGAGNCCGTCATCGAGCATCTTCTTTGCGATTGTCTGNGCTCTNCGGTAGTCCAGATCGCCCTGAATCCGCTCNTGCGTGAAATATCCAGATTGAACATTTGTGATTTCGTCTGTCATAACATATCCACCTCCAGTTTCCACTGGAGATGAACTGCCTTTTTGAGCGGAGGAAAATAAAAAAAGCCTGCGGGCATTCCGAAGAACACTCGCAGGCATAGCAGATTGGATATTCAGTTATTTCACTCTGATCTTCCAGCCGGTCAGAATAAGGTTGACGTTTTTGATGAGCGTCGGGTTGAGCTTCTGGATCGCCGAAACCGTGGTGCTGTATTTCTTAGCAATTCCGGAGAGGGTATTACCGCTTTTTACGGTGTAGTAGACAGGAGTAGATTCCTGCTTTTTCACCAGAGCATTGACCTTTGCCTGCACGGCAGAGTAATCATACCCGGCAGCAGTGAGGCGCTCTTTGCGGTCGGTTCCGTTTCCCCATTTGCCGTCCAGCACCTCCTGCGCCAGCTCATCCACGGTCTTTGCCGGAGTGACCGGAGCAGGAGTGGCAGGTTTGCTGTCATCGGACGCAGCCTTTGTAAAGCCGTTGAAGCCGCCACTCTGGATGATGGAAGGATAATCCACATAGGCGTANTCCATATCCACATTACCACTGATGCCGTCAACAGAGCCCTTGGAAGAATACTGCCAGATGCCGTAGTCGCCCTTATATGAACATTTGCTGGCATATTGCGCTACCCAGTGGGCGAAGGACGTGAGCTTCGTGTCATCCATGCGTTCTTTGAAACCGGAAACAGCGGAGCCGTAGATCCCGACGAAGTATCCGGCATCTTCCATAGTTTCACAGAAAGCAATGGTGGCCTCAGTGATNCCNGCTTTGGCAGAAGCGGGCTGCGCCTCGTTATCCATATAGACCGGGTATTCCAGCTGCTTGCCCTTCAGGATTTGCAGGAAGCGTTCAGCGTCCGCTTTTCCGGCGGCAGCAGTCACGCAGTCCTTTCCGACAAAGTAATAAGCGCCGATTGGGATACCGGCAGCCTTCGCACCTTTGTAATTTGCTTCCCATTTGCTGTCCGTATAAAAACCGGCATCGGAGCCGCCAGCCTTGATGATGGCAAACTCGATACCGGCCTTTTTGACCTTATTCCAGTCAATGGTTCCCTGCCAATGACTGACGTCGATTCCTTTTCTCGTCATGTTATTTTTCCTCCTCATCGTGACGGTCGTGGAGCTGCTCCAAGACCTCCTTTAATTTCTCCGGTACCGGTAGGCCGAGGTGTGCTGCGTTCTCCGTCAGCGACAGACCTTCATTGGACAGGTAGAAAAAGATGATCGCCGAGCGAAGCACTCCCGGATGTCCAAGTACCTGAACATCAATGACGTTTCCGATGCCTACCAGCAGGAAAATCAGCACCTTGCGGCAGATTCCCTTAAAGCCGACCTCGCTTGAGAGCTTTTTGTCGGCAATGGCACACATGATGCCGGTAAGGTAGTCGCAGNNCACAAAGATNACCAGNGCAATCAAGAGNCCGTCACANCCGCCAAGGAAATAGCCAAGCCATCCTCCGACAGCGGCAAATACCAGTTGGATCGTGTTCCAGAATTCTTTCATGAGAAAATCCCTCCTTTGTGCAAAATAAAAGCCGCCTGCATTTTGCAGACAGCCTCGTGAACTGTATCCGTGTATGAAGTTATATCTGTTTTGGCAGTGCTTCCCAGAGCCGCATATCCTCCTGTCCCAGCGACCACATGGCAAAGCCTCTCACTCCCCAGCGGTAGGCTGCTTCGTTTGCCCAGTAAACGAGCGAATCCACGTCCTGATAGTAGAGAATGGAAAAGCCGTCTGCGTCTCCGAGAAAGAGCCTTGCTATCCAGATATCAATATCCTTTGGCGTGATGGTTACCGTATAATCGTTGCCACAGGTCAGGGCAAGCTCATGTGAGTGGTAGAACTCATAATCCAGCGAAATGCTCTCGCTGCGNGTCGCATCCTCCTCGATATCCGAGGTCANCGTAAACACCTGAAATTCCGTATCCCACGTGGCNTTCGANCGGNTGATCCTNCCATACTGCGTAACTGTGCCGTCCGGGAAAGTGACATCAAAGCGCTCGTAGGGCTCGTAAGTCCACGCGTCGCCAAGGCGGAGCAGCTCGCAGACTGTCCGGTTATCTGACCGGTATCCGGCATAGCCTCCGGAAAAGCCGCTGATCGTGGCCGTGAAACGCAGCGTATAGGAAGAACCGGAATAGACACGCACCTTGTTTCCACGGATACGTATCTCGACCGTGTACATGGATGGATCGGTACGAAGGTCGGCATTTGCTGTCCGCTCTATGGTCTGGCTGTAGCTGCCAAGGAGCGTGCTGCCGTTATAAAGCTCCACAGCCTGAGAATCATAATTCAGGCAGCAGAACAGATCACCGCAGAATACTCCGGCCTTGCCACTTCCTGTCGCAGGAAAGGCCAGCCTTGCCCGCAGGTGAATATCGGAAAAGCCGTCGTATTGCCATGCGAGCTTTCCGGAGCCGTCAAGCTGGGAGTAAACGCGGCTTTCGGAATATTCATCTTCACGCCATACCGTCCATGAGCCTGAAAGGGTCGTCCAGTAGTTTGTTTGCAGCACACCGTAGTCCCGGAAATCCTCATACCAGATGAGGGCAGAGTCCGGCTTTCGCCTCAGCATTTCGCAGGTGAGCTTGAAAGCTCTGTCCGGTTGACACTCATTGCCGTCCACGTCGATAAAGTGGCGTGGAGAGAGCGTAAAGGTTGCAGTGCCCGCAGAGGGAGCCTCCGAAAAGCTGCTGCAAACACGGTAGCCGTAAAACTGTACGCCTTTTACATCNACGGATATCACGATGGTGTGCGTTCCGGCAGATAGTGAAATGCTGCTGGCGAGCGTCGTCCAGAAGGTGCTTCTCCAATATGGCCACCAGAGCCTGCTTTCTGTAAAATGCGTCCGATTACCGTCAATCGAAACATAGATGCCGTTTTTATCCCAGAAGGGATAGCAGAGCCGGATGGCAATGTCGTAGGTTCCGGCGCTTGAAACGGAAAAGGAATACGTGGCAGAGCCAGCGTCACCGAGAGTGGCTACACCGTTTTCAAAGGAGACAATGCCGGAGTAGGAGCTTGTCGTCCCATCCGCATCCACATAGATGGTGCCGAACTCTGTGTGTTGTTCTTTGCTGTAAGCAGTCAGATAATGCCGCCTGTTATAGGTTCCGTTCATCAAAGGATACTCATAGCTTGTGGAATCTCTGCCTTCCATGAAGTCGTAGACCTGTGGAAGCGCCCAAGGCACCATATCGTAATCATCCCAATATGCGAGGATTGGGATGAAGGGCTGTGGAGGAGCATCGTCTGTAAAGTTATACTGCCCGGTCATCCAGTTCTTTGCCGCATAGTAGGTATTTGATGTGCCGCGATAGGTTTTCCCAAGGTTTGCAGGAAGGTCATAAATCTGCCAGTTCCAGCCGTATGCAGGAAGGCCGAAGAATATCTTCTCCGGATTCATGACCGTGACCGCATAGTCGTAAATGCCCTCCAGCCAGTCCCTTGGAGAGACGGCTCCGGGAGCAGAGCCTGCCCACGCCATACCATAGCTCATGATGGCTGCCGTGTCGCAGTAAGCGTTGAGGTCGCCGTAAACGCACCAGTTTTCACCGCCGACCGAGCCGTTGATGGAATTCATACCCGGCAGGCAGATGTTCATGAGCTTGCTGCTGTCATAGCTCTTTACCGTGTTATAGATATTCCGAAACATCGCCGTAGAGGCAGCATGCGTGGAATATCCGTCGCCTTTCTCAAGGTCGATGTCGATGCCGTCGCACCACGGGTATTTTTCCATAATGCGGACGATCTCCGAAAGGAAGGTATCCTGAGCGCCGTCGGTGTTATCTCGGAGAGCTGCAAAGATACTGTTCGTGCCATCGTTGGATATCGTCAGCAGCCATTTGATGTGCGGCCATCGGTTGATGTAGGTCAGCATGTTGGAGATGGCCACGCCGCTTTCCGTGATGACACCGGTGCGCGATACCTTAAAAGAAAAGAGACCTACCTGCGAGAGGCGGTCTCCATATGCGGCAAGTGCCTGATACATTCTGGAATTGCCCATGAATGTCCAGACCATGCATTTGCGGCCTTTCAAATAATCATAGCTCACAGGGCATCACCTCCGTCCTGCATTTCCTGAAATTCCACATAGATTCGAGCCGACTTTTTATCCTCGACNGTGATNGGGTGCTTGCTGTCACCGGCAGCNGAGTATTGNAAAAAGCCGTCCTTGGCTGTTGCAGCGCCGTTCTTCAGGCACTCCCTCGTAGAAGCGAAAAGGTCAAATTCATCACCGGCGGCTGCAGCTGCTTTGAAAGTNGCCTTATGGGCACCTTCACCCAGCGCAAGCGAAATACTCCCGGCAGCCATNGNCTGAATCGGATAGACCTTGTAGTCAAGACCNGCAGCCGTGGAACCGAGATTGAAGATGACGCAGGTTGCAGCNGAGCGGACGATNCCGTTATAAAATCTCTTGCCTGCTTTCGCATCATCGCCATCATATTTTTNNAGAAGNNTTNCGGTNTTGATGACAAAGCCTGTGACNTTATCGCCNTCNTGCAGCATCAGNTCGGTAAACCAGACNGNNCCGGTGCANTNTGTNANGGTNGGCTTTACCGTAATGTTTACNANGCGCTTANCCTGNTTNTTTGTNATTGTCTCTGTAAAGCGTGTAAACTCCGGCATTTATCCNTCCTCCGTCCATTGAATTTCTGATACATGTCCTACCCAGCCNGTNGCGATGGAGCCGCCCTGCAGGAGCATATCTGTGATATAGACTGTACCGGTGCAGTCTGTCACGCATACCCGTATGGTGATCTTNGTAACGCGGCCATACTGAGGAGAGATATCCTGTGCCANGTGTGTANANGAAGCCATAGAAATCCCTCCTTCAGATCAGGTCTATAAATCGTGTTTCCGNTGTTCCGTCCTCGTATTCAAANGTCACCTCAATGCCCACCTGTCCATTCGTACCTTTTGAGAGATTCTCGGAGGCAATCTGCGCCGAAAAGGTATAGCACTGCCGGTTGGCGGGCGTGATGGTCTGTGAAAGACTTTTTGTGGTATTCAGCGCACCTTCGCATTTGAAGGAAGCCGTGCCGGATACGCCATTATCTGCATCCACAGCAAATCCGGAGTTTTGCCAGTAGGTAAGGCCGGAATCTGCTCTGGAATTACGCAGGTGATTAAACGGCACCAGATCCTTCATTTCCTGACTGTCTATCAGATCGGTAGACTCCAGCGTATCGGCTGCGCTATCCCAGCGTGAGGAGGAATCGCCCAGCTCCCGGAGGGTAGTGGAAAGCTCCAGCACCGTATTCCAAGGCTCTTGCAGGTTGTATTCCCTACGGACGATTCTGGTCTTTACAGACAGGTTCAGGTCGTCATCCTTCACCATGACCGTATCGCCCAGCTCCCATGTTTCATGTTCATAGCCGGTTAACACCGACAGATCCATCGCCTTTAGTACATAGGAGATACGAGGAGATGCATAGTCCGCCAGACGCATGTTGGCATATTCCAGCATCTGATACGGATTGGTGAAGTTCGAACAATCCAGCGTAGCAATTCGTATTTCGGAAGTATAGGTCGTGTCCTGCACATACTCGTTGCCGCCATTGATCGAGGCAAAGGTCATGCCGTCCTTGCCATAGGCGTAAAGCTTTGTAATCAGGCTGGTTGTATCAACGACACGCTGAATGGACTTCATATTTTTCTTGTAGCAGAACAGCACGCCGGAATCCTCACCGGAGAAGGTCAGGAGCTTCACGATTCTGTTTGCGTTATCAAAAATCAGGTCGCCGCCGTGAATGTTCTGTACTGCCCGCAGGATCGCCAGCGCGTTTTTCTCAGAACAAGTCCAAGTACGCTTTGT
>JGI20225J20221_1001114_pt1 | contig 32046 bp, 28 predicted proteins | sample BioMet4_FD_20221 | JGI IMG/M metagenome (IMG submission 20221)
TGCCCTTCAAATATAAGGTATTTACAACTCAGACCATTTAACGGAGAAATAACTTTAAGTTGTTATTGCCCTTCAAATATAGGGTATTTACAACAGCATGACAGTTTGTAACATTATGATTCCTGTTGTTATTACCCTGCAAATATAGGGTGTTTACAACCTTTATCTCATTGTTCGCATTTGCGTGTAGTTGTTATTACCCTGCAAATATAGGGTATTTACAACTGCAAAGAGGTTCAGATTTTTACAGCATACGTTGTTATTACCCTTCAAATATAGGGTATTTACAACTGTATATGATTACACAAACAGGTTCAGCAGTTGTTATCACCCTACAAATATAAATAAAAACATCAATCCCTACAAAAATAGAAATCAAACCCCAACCAATTTTCCCCATTCACCAATAAAAAAAATCCATAAACCAATAAATCCTCATCCATTCACTGATAAATTTTAAGGTAAATAATCCGTATAAAAAAGCATTCAAAAACAAGTCACTTTGTAGACAACAAAAACTAATTGAAAATTTTGTATATCGCGAGATCTAATGTTAAAAATATATTGAATTTATGTTTCAGGAATGAATATTTATAATTACATTTGTACAAGTTAAATCGATTTATACTATTGAACAAATATCTTTTATTAATAATAAAAAAATCAAATACTTAATGACTATAACAAATAGTGCTTATGAGCATAAGCTCAAAGGATGTGTTCGTATAGCCAAAATGGCTGCTATGTATTTCCGCAACTGTTCACGTGCCAATATGGCAAAAAAAATGTTTATTACTGCTATAGAAGAAGATAAAGTACTGCATGCTGAGCTTCAGAAAGCAGGATACTCATCTGATAACGATATTTTTATACCCAAACAGGTTACAGTGATAGTCAATAATTGGGGCTATCCGGATGACTTTCTGATTAATAGCTGCAGTAACAAAAAACCTGCTGACAAAAGCAATTTTTAACGCTATATGCGTCTTTTTCTTTTCTCTTAAAAACAAAACACCACAGGATTTATATGTAATATAAATCCAATTCTAATGTGTTTCTTTGGTGCGCTTTCATCGGCACCAAAGAAACATATTTGCTTTTATACCTCTCTACAAAACAGCCACTTACAAGCATTTATGATCGGTACTTTTATCGGCACATTTATTTTTGCTAAATCAAGACATATACAAGCCGTTATTCACCAATGAATAAATGCAAAATAGTGACAAAAAGTGAATTTTCTGCATAAAAGTGCATTTTTTGCTCAAAACGGCATTAGCTATTTGGAGGCTATTGAATCTGCACTTACTTTTGCCCCACGAAAAACAAACAACAATGTTTAACTATTACAAATTTTAATACTAAAATAACACTTATGCAAAACAACAATCTGCCTTTCGAGGCTCTTACCAGCGGGTATGTGCTTATCCCTAAAAAGTTGCTTACACATAATTTCAATAACAGAGACACCAACATGTCATACCTGGAGGCTTTTCTTACTGTATTGGCTACAGTAAATTTTGCGGATAGAGAGGTTGCTATAAACGGAGACAAACTAATGTGCAAACGTGGCGAATCGCTCCTTTCGTATCCTTCGTGGGCAAAATTATTTAACTGGACAGTGGGGAAAACACGTTGCTTCTTCAGGAAAATGGTCAAGGAAAATCTTATTGCTATTATCCCGGTTAAGTATGGGGTAAAAATTGTGCAGGTAATAAACTATGAAGTGCTTACAGGTAAACGTAAAACCACCAAAAAGAAGGTAGAGGAAGAAGTGGGTAATCCTGAACTATCTAAAGCAGAAAAAATTGCCAGGAAAGATCAGAAGTTCTATTTGTTCTGGAACAAGTTTCACCAGGCTACCGGAATGGAAGCTAACGACATCGGTCTGGCTGTCCTTATATGGAAAAGGCTAACAAAAGAGGAAAAGGAACTGGCTATAGACAAAATTGAACCGTATTGTCGTAGGATAAACAACAAGCAGTTCTACAAAACAGCTGTGAATTACCTGAAAGCAAAATGTTTCTTTAACGAACGATTATAAATTTAACAACGTAACCTAGTATGAACAAGAATATATCATCGCCATTTGATTTTGATGCCGAAAGTGTAGTTTTAGGTAGCGCAATACTGGAAAAGAAAGCCATGCCCGAGGTGGCTCAGCATCTTCGGGCAGATATGTTTTATTATGATAATCACCGTATTATCTTCGCCGCCCTGATGCGCATGTACAACGGGCGCAGAGATATAGACCTCATCACCGTTGCCGATGAGCTGCGCCGAAACAATGAGCTCGAGAAGGTGGATGGTCCGTATTACATCACCAAATTATGCAGTCAGGTGGTCAGCACTGTTCACCTTAAAGAACACTGCCTCATTGTGAAAGAACTGTATCTGCGCCGCGAAATAATAAAAGGACTCACTCAACTACTGGGCACAGCTCAGGACATGTCGATGGATATTGCAGATGTGGTTTGCGAAATGCAAGAGTTGGCAACGCGGGTGGAGAAAGATGCAGTGAAGGCGGACAACCTGCGCAACATGGAGACACTGATGAACGATACGCTTACCCAGGCGAAGGGACGTATAGAAAATTCTGCAAACGGGGTAACGGGTACCGATACGGGACTTACCGACCTGAACAAGATTACCGGCGGATGGCAACGTGGCGATTTGGTGGTTATCGCGGCTCGTCCGGCCACAGGAAAAACCATGTTCTCACTGTTCCTTGCACGAATAGCGGCAAAGACGGGCATCAATGCAGTGTTTTTCAGCATCGAGATGCAAGGCGAACGACTGGGCGACCGATTTATTCTAATGGAGAGCGATGTAAACCCTTACCGATGGCGAACGGGAATGACGGACGAGACGGAATGGAACGAGGCTTTCAGTACGGCTGAATCACTGGCAGAACTGCCAATCATTGTAGACGACAGTCCGTCTATGAGCATGGACTATATCCGCGCTCAATCCAGAATGCTAAAAAGCAGGGGTAAGTGCGACATCATCTTCATTGACTACCTACAGCTGAGCGATATGAAAGGAAGCGTTAAGGAGAACCGTAACCGAGAGCAAGAGGTTGCCACTGCTGCCCGAAAAGCAAAGTTGCTGGCTAAAGAGATGGATTGTCCGGTAATTTTGCTGAGTCAGCTAAATCGCGAAGCTGAAAATCGTTACGGAGGAAAACCACAGCTGAGCGATCTACGTGAGAGTGGTGCCATAGAACAGGATGCCGACATTGTTGTGATGCTCTATCGTCCGGCTCTTTACAACATTCCTACCGACAAGGATAGCGGCTACCCCACCGAGGGACTTGGTGTGTTAAACATTGCCAAGCACCGAAACGGAGAAACGGGCAATGTGTACTTCTCGCACAACAAGAGTATGACGAAGATTGGCGATTATGTGCCGCCAATGGAGTGGTTGATGAAGCAAGCGAAATAATTGTAATATAATTTATAAAATTATTTGTAATTTTTTTGCAAATAAAAAAAATAAATTATACATTTGCATAACAAACGAAACAAAACACCATTTAAGGTATTATAAATACCCAATTATCCCTAACCAGAAAAGAATAGAAGAGTATTATCACTCTTCTATTCTTTTACAATAACCCTTCATTACTACCAATTATCACCTATAATAATATATAATACTTTTTTTCTGTTTATTGTGTATATATATGCAAACCAAAAATAAAACTAAGTAATATCCTCGTTAGATAAACTTTTAAGGCTCACCCAAATAATCTACAATTGCTTTAACCTGGCGTGGCGTATAAATCCTGTTACGATGGTTGTATTCCAAAACGGAAAGTTCGGCTGTTAACTGACTGTTGCCGGCAATCCAGCGGGCAAGTGTGCGCAAGGCTCCGGGAATAGTCATATACGGATTGTAAAGGCAAGCCAATTCTACCTTGGTGTATGCCCGGATTTTAAATTCTTCTGCTGTTTTTATCATAGTCTTTCTTGTTTTTATTCTCGTAAATTTACCAATTTTCGCCCGTTTCACCAAGTTTTCAAGGCAATAAAACACCCAATAATTGTAATTAATTCAAACCGATTAAACCTAATACACTCTACTGTTTCCCCTACCCCGTCATGCCCTATCTTTGTAGTGTTAACAAGAAAGGATAAGAGCTCTTTACCACAGTATTAATCAACTAAAAATGTAAAGAAAATGAGTGTAAAGTATTCAGTAGTTATGAGAAAGAATCCGGCTAAATCTTCGGAACCGGGAAAGTATTACGCACACGCACAGGCTTATGGTGAAATGGATTTTGATTCTCTTTGCGAAGAGGTAAACGGACGATGTACCGTAACCCGTGCCGATGTGGCAGCAGCAGTAGAAGCAATTCTGGAATCGATGAAAAAGGCATTGGCCGAAGGTAGAATTGTTCGCCTGGGCAACTTCGGTAGCTTCCAGATTGGGGTAAGAAGTAACGGTGCCGTAAAAGAAGATGAGTTCGTATCTTCCATGATTCGCGGAACCAGAATCAGTTTCCGTCCCGGTAAGTTGCTCACCAATATGCAAAAAACACTTGCATACACGCAGGTGGCCAAGCTTCCGGTGAAGGTTACCAATGGCGGTAACGAGGTGGGATAGCAAGTGCATAGGTACTTTCCTAAGTCCGCATTGATAAAGAACATCCGGCAAAATCCGGGACTCTTCCTAAAAGCGGGACTTACGGCAAGTGCAGTGAATCGGTAAACCGGAGAGGCGTTCATTAAAGGAACAGCCTCTCCTACCTAAAATCATTTATTAATAAGTAAAAACAAGAAACATGAAAATTTTAAATGGCATAATAAACATCCTGCAAATGGTACTTCCTTTTCTGAAAAAGAAGGATGCCAAGCAAGTGCAGGATTTCACCGAACTGGTAAAGAGTCAGTTCGACTACCTGATGGAGCAGGTAACCCGCTTTGAGAAAGATTACTTCGAGCTTTCCGAAAAAGTGAAGCAGATGTATCAGGAGATGATTACGTTGAACGCGCAACTAAATACCGCTCTAAAAGGCCAATGTTTGGCTACAGGTTGCAAGGACAGGCAATAGTTACGGCACAGAAAACAGAATTACGGCATTCGGGTTTCTGAATGCCGTTGTTTATAGGGTTTCCAAATCAAGATTACGGCATTTAAGATTTTAGAAAGCCTTGTTTATAGGATTCCGGAATCAGAATTACGGCATTTAGGAAATTATTTGCGAGAACGAAATACAAATTACGGCATTTCAATCTCTTAACCCCTTATTTATAAGGATTTAGAAACAGAATTACGGCATTTAGGAAATTATTTGCGAGAACGAAATACAAATTACGGCATTTTAGTCTCTTAACCACTTATTTATAGGGATTTAGAAATAGAATAACGGCAAAACAAAATGAGAGAAATAAATTTAATTGTAATTCACTGCTCGGCAACGAGAATTGATAGAGATATAACTGCACAAGACATAAACGCGGCTCACAAAGTAAGAGGATTCAGCTCCTGGGGCTATCACTACTACATTCGTAAAAATGGCAAAGTGGAACCCATGCGGAGTCACGATGAAGTTGGAGCTCACGCTCGCGGATATAACGCAAAGTCCTTGGGCATCTGCTACGAAGGCGGACTGGACACTAACGGTAAACCAGCAGATACGCGCACATTGTCTCAGCAGATTGCACTGCACGCCCTGGTAAGTAAGTTACTCAAAGAGTTTCCAGGTAGCAAGGTAGTAGGCCATCGGGATTTGAGTCCGGACAAAAACTATAACGGCATTATCGAACCATCTGAACATGTTAAAGAATGTCCGTGCTTTTCGACATCGGATGAGGTTTGGGAATAACTACAAATCAAAAAAAAAGAGACAAGATAAGATCATTATTATACAACATATCACCTAAATAAGTCCACATATAATAAAACTACAATAAAAACAAATTTTCAATACAATATATTCTAGTATATTTAACAATTAAAGTAATTAAAAATTTGCATTAAATCACATTTTATGAAAAAGATAATTATACTCACTTACTTATTATGCATAACAGTAGACTTATTTTCACAAGATTTTTCAGCAAAAAACAATGATGGAGTCACTATTTACTACAAATATTTATCAAAAACGGACAAAACAGTCTCAGTCTATATAGATCTCTCTAACTTTACAGATTGCTATAAAGGAGACATAGTAATTCCTCCAAAAGTAGAATACAATGGATATATATACACAGTTAAAGATATTGATGACTATGCATTTCAAGGCAAAACATCTATAACATCTATCTCTTTACCTAATACAATAAACGTAGTAGGTCCAAAACAATTTGAAAAATGTCGTAATTTAAAAAAAATATTACTACCAGAATCTATTGAATATATATTTAATGAAGCATTTGCAGGATGCACAAGTCTTGAATCTATTATAATACCAAATTCAACAACTGATATTGGTTATAACGCATTTGATGGATGTACAAATCTTGTAACTGCTAAAATTGGTGATTCAGTTAAAAGCATTGGTAATTTTGCTTTTTTCGAGTGCAAAAAGTTAGAATCTGTTCAATTGGGTAAATCTATAAAACAAATAAAACAAGGAGCTTTCTGTGCATGTAGTAGTCTAATTTCAATAGAAATTCCAGATTCTGTTACAGAGCTAGGGTCTGGCGCTTTTTCAATTTGCACCAACCTTAAAAATGCTATTATCGGAAATTCCCTAACTTATATTAGTGGAGAAGCATTTAATCTATGTTCAAGTCTTGAGACTATTCAAATTGGTAAATCAGTTTCAACCATTTACGGATCGGCATTTAAAGGATGCCACAACCTTCAAACATTGGATCTTCCAGAATCTGTCACCAATATAGGTGAAAATAGCTTTTCAGAATGCACATCATTAAGTAGAGTAAATTTTACAGCTTCATTAATTAGTATTGGAAATTTCGCATTCGAAAAATGTGAAAATCTAAAAGAATTATATATACCAAGTTCAGTAAATAAAATAGGAGATTATTGTTTCAATGAATGCCGTAGTCTATCCTCTGTAAAAATCGATGGGGTTATTAAAGAGATCAGTAAAGGTTGTTTTGCTGCATGCTCAAGTCTTTCAACAATAAGTATTCCAAAAACAGTAACTAAAATTAGCGAATATGCATTCTCTGCATGCACTAGTTTAATATCTTTCACAATACCTGAAACAGTCACTTCATTGGGAACATATTGTTTTAGTGCGGCAGCTTTCTCTTCAATAGAAATTCCAAAATCTGTTACTAGCATTGGATGGTGGGTCTTTAATTCCTGCTACAATTTAAAATCAGCAATAATTTCTTCTTCAATGACTACTATTCCTTATGGGACATTTGAATTTTGCACAAAGTTAACCTCTGTAACAATACCTAATTCTATTGTTAAAATAGAAGATTATGCTTTTGCTGACTGCGAAGCACTCAAAAACATTACAATGCCAAGTTCTGTAACTAATTTTGGGATGTATGTGTTTTGCAAATGCTTTAGTCTTGAGGCTATTCATGATCAAAGTGCCACACCTCAATTAGTTAGTTATTCAATGTTTCAAGATGTACATACATCAAGATGTAATTTGTATGTTCCCAAAGGTTCTAAAACCAAATATTCCTCTAATAGCGTCTGGAAACAATTTAATATTATTGAAGAGGAAGCAACAGGGATTATATCAGAGGTTAATAATGAAATTACAATAACAGTAGTAAACAGCTCAATACTTAGTATAAAAAATGCTATAAATCAAAAGGTTGCTATATATAATTTACAAGGACATATAGTAGAACAATTTGTAACTGAAAAAACAGACGAAGACATAAACTTAGCTAAAGGTTTATATATAATCAAAATTGGTAATAAAATTCAAAAAGTAATAATCCAATAAACTAATCATGTCAACATTTTATTATTTATAAGATATATTAGGTGAGCACAAATTGCTCACCTAATTATTTTACCTACTAAATTTACAAAGCAACCTTATATCGTTTATCTGCTATTCGAATAAAATAAATCTGGTTGATTGGAAGAGTTATTATCAGCTCATTATCAGTAACCTTAACCGTTTGAAGCAAAGTGCCCAGGGTATTATAAACATAAACTATTTTTCCCGGTTCTGCATTCTTTATAACCACATTTCCCGACTCTGTATACACCGATACATTATTTGTTTCTACTTCCGAAATAGCGGTAGATTCTTCTTCAAGAATAATATTAAACTCTTTCCATCCTTCTGCACTCTTATAAGCAGAATAAGAACCTTTGGGAACATAGAGTTTGCATGAAGTCTTATCAACATAACCAAATGAATATGTACGTTTACTCCCACTATCTTTATAAACTAACAATTCTGACGGAACACTGTTCTTACAATGAATTTCTTTCAATGCAGAGCAACCTAAGAAAGCATAATCTCCTATTGAAGTAACACTTTTACCAATAGAAACAGAAGTCAATGCCGTACAATCTGCAAAAGCTTGCATGTCTATAGTTTTTACACTATTAGGGATATTAATTAATTTTAAACCTGTGCATTTCCAAAAAGCTGCCCCACCGATAGAAATAATAGCATTACCCATATTGACAGAAGTTAGTTTGGGAGAATAACAGAAAGCATAATAATCAATATTTTGCACGCTATTTGGGATAGTTACAGATGTTAAAGTGGAACAGCACGTAAAAGAAAAAGGATTTATAGTTTCAACGCCATTTAAGACAGTGTATTCAGTTGATTTAGCATTTGGATAAGCAATTATTTGAGTTACATCTTTATTATACAAAACACCATCAATGGTTTTATATTTAGGATTATCTTCAGGGGCCAGAATTTCTTTCAGCCCATCACAACCATAGAAAGGATTCTCTCCATCTATATTTGTAACGCTTGCAGGAATGGTAATAGAAGTTAAACCTGTGCAAAGAGCAAATGCGTCACTACAAATTTTCTTTACGCTATTTGGAATAGTGACAGATGTTAAGTTTGAACAACTCTCAAAAGCTTCTTCACTAATGCTGCCAACACTATTAGGAATTATATATACCGAAGATTTTGCATTTGGATAGGCTAAAATTTCTGACTTATCTTTATTAAATAATACGCCTTCAACTGCTGCAAATTTCGTATCATTTTCTGAAACAATAAATTCTTTTAATCCAGTACAACCATAAAAAGCATTAGTCCAAATGGTTTTCAAGCCTAATGGGATTGTAATAGAAGATAAACCTATGCAATCACGAAATGCACAAGAGCCAAAATAAGTAACAGTATTAGGGATTATTATCGTTTTAAGCCCTTTACAACCGGCAAAGGCATTCTCGCTAAATTCAGTAACCTTATCAGGAATTTTGAGAGAAGTTAAACCAATACAATCTGCAAAAGCAGCATCGTCAATCCAAGTAATATTTTGAGGTAGAATTATGGAATTCAAGTTACTTAAATTGTAAAACATATATTCCGAAATCCGATTAGGTAAATAAGATGTTTCACTAGTAACAAGTCCGTAATTATCAATACTATCTCTATCGTATTCATCATAATCATAATAATATTTGTAATAAGCATCTCCTCCAGATACTATATTAGCATTAGCCATATCCAGCTTTTTAAGCTTTCCATCAGTCTTACTATCTTTCCAGAGACCTCCTCCCGCCATCTCCCGAATGTAAAGTATATCCGTTCCGTTTAAATTACCAGATAAGGTTAGATCCGTAATTAAATACTTATCCTTAGCCTGTATCAAAGTAGATAATGTACCGGCAGTTTCAACACGGACGGTAACTGGCGACATTTCCTGTGCTTGCAAGCTTACAGATAGAAACAAACTAATTGCTGCAAGTAAGAATTTTAGTGTAGAACATTTTTTCATAGCGATATAATATTAAATTATAATTATCTTAGTACTGACAAAAATACTCAACATCATTTCCATATTATATACATTTTAACACATAAATTATAACACAATATATATTTTATCAGTTTAAAGATTGCTTCCTATTTTATTAACAAGAAACAATACACCTGTTTAATTAAAATGTTCGGGAATAAAAAGAAAGGCAGGGATAAATCCTTGCCTTATTAAATAATAGAAAGTATTGAATTCCNAATCANAAAGTATAAACNAGNCNGGCNGTTGNNCCTTTTACTGATAATTTAAGTTCTTTTCCCGCCTTGTGATGATATACGATTGATGCAATGGTACATCCAATAGCTGCCCCCAAGCAGACAGTACCAATAACTCCTGCATTCTCACCACTCTGAGATAAAATATTATCAGCAAGATACTTATAACAGCCAATGCATGCTACCCCGAAAACAGCTGCCGCAATTCCATAATATGTAGATTTAGATTTGTACTTTTTCGCTAAAGCATGATGATCTAAAATAATTGACTGGGAGGACATAAGGTTATCCTTGGTTACAACAACAGAACTATCTTTCAAAATAATAGAACTATCTTTCAAGACAGTAGCACCATCTTCTCTACTATATTTTTGCTGGGAGAATGCAGCCATTGAAATCAGAAACATAAGGGNTAAAAGTAGTGCTTTCATACTTCACAGATTTAAATTAAGCAAACTTTCCTCATTGGTTTATTAAGAACAAAAAAGAACAGTATTAGTTACTTATTATACAAGGAATTAAACAAGATTAATAGTTGGTGATAATGTTTTATGCAAAACAATGAACGTTTTATGTAAATTGTATATATGGGAAAGCAGTATTTTTATCATATAATCTGTTTTATATAGTAAAGAATATATTTCAAATAATATGATTATAGAAATTACATTTGAACATAAAAGTTCTAAACCATACGAACAGTGTGATGGAGTACATACAGCAATAATTGAGACCAATATTTATAGAGGGATTTATGTAATGAAAGATACTGACCCNGATTTTTTNGANTCGTATTCAGTAAAAGCTGTTACTGCCGGGAATGATATACAACTGAAAACTATTATTACGGGCCTTAGTAGACTCACGGAGCAGGCTAAAATTGATTTTATAGATCAGTTGGCTGAGTTATATAATAACAAAACGATACATGGCAAAATACATATTGTGTATTAAATGAATGATTCGCTTAATAACCAGGATGCTGATTGAGGCATCTTTATATGAAAATAGCCTTTCTTCGGGATGAAGAAAGGCTATTGTTATTTATACAGAACTTGATCTGTTTCTTACTTTGAAACGGCTTCCAGTTTCTTCATAATAGAGAAAATGAATGTTCCTGAGATAATACAAAGCACTACAAGAACGCCCCACATAATCCATAATTCAATTCCCCATAAATAACCAATGATTGCTACACATTTGTTACCTATAGCTGTGGCTGCAAGCCATCCACCCTGCATCAATCCTTTATATTTAGGAGGAGCTACACGGGAAACAAAGCTAAGTCCCATTGGGCTAAGGAATAATTCGGCAATGGTTAGCATGAAGTAAGTTCCAATAAGCATGTTTGGAGAAACTAAAACATCACTTACTCCACCGGTCGATGCAATTGCATCCGGATTAGGAAGTCCTAGTGAACCTATTGCCATCATTATAAAGGCAAAAGCTGCAATAAACATACCAATTCCAATCTTACGCGGAGCCGATGGCTCTTTATCCTTGCTACTGAGCATAGAAAAGAATGCTACTGAAACAGGAGTAAGAATAACAATGAAGAATGGGTTGAACTGCTGGAAGATTTCAGGAGTGATGGTTAATATTTCCGGCATACCAACATAGTAGGCGTATGCTCCGCCTGCTCCAATAAGGAAAGCTATTGCTGATATTACTTTTGCATTATTGCTTTTTGCCTGAATAAAACCAAGAATTCCGTAGAAAGCCACAATCATCATTACCATGGTAGGCAAACCGAAACCTATTCTCGTTAGTCCGCCAACAGCACTATTGGTATAGTCGCGGGCAAACCATGTCAATGTTAATCCGTTCTGATGGAATGCCATCCAGAAGAAAATAACGACTGCAAACACAAGACACAAGGCTACAAGTCTTTGCTTTGTCTCGGCACCTGAAAGTTCTTCTACATGATTTGTTTGTCCTGATGCAACATCTGCTTTTTGTTGTTGACGTGCTGTAACATCGGCAGCTTTATAATATTTACGGAACAAAGCAAATATAAGAATAGAGATTACCAGAGAAATACAAGCTACACCAAAGCCGTAGTTATATCCTTCTGAAAGCTTTTGAATATAATTAGCTCCGAAAGCTTGAAGATTGGCACTGGCACCGGGAGACTGAGCCTCGGCCAGTTGTTTAAAGTTAGTCAGACCTTCAGGGGTAATTGTTCCGTTAGCCAACTGATGAGCCAGTGCAGGAATCTTTGCTTCGTAAAAGAGTCCGGCTCTTTTCAGGAAGAAGTTATATACCGCACCTGCAGCCGAAGGAGCAAAGAATGCACCAATATTGATACACATATAAAATATACTGAAAGCCATATCACGCTTTGAGTTATATTTAGGATCATCATACAAATTACCAACCAAAGCTTGTATATTACCTTTAAAAAGTCCGGTACCAATAGAAATCAATCCTAAAGCACCGTACATCATATACTTGGCAGCTGAATCGACTCCTGTAGGCATAGCCAGTAGCAGGTATCCTACAAACATAACAACAACACCTGTTATAACTGTTTTTCCATATCCAAGGAANCGGTCGGCTACAATACCTCCTAATAGCGGAAGGAAGTAAACCAAGGCTAAGAAATTAGAAAATATTTCGCTGGATGCATTCTTATCAAAACCAAACTTTGCCTGGATAAAGAGTACAAAAATAGCCAACATGGTATAGTAACCAAATCTCTCGCCCATGTTTGCAAGGGCAAGAACAAATAATCCTTTGGGATGTCCTTTTAACATATAATTTTATTTAATGGATATTATTATTTTTCGATACCAAGTAATTCTACTTCAAAAATAAGGGTTGAGAATGGTTTGATAGGACCAGCATCTCTTGAACCGTAAGCAAGATCGGAAGGGATATAAAGTTCCCATTTTGAACCAACAGGCATCAGTGTAAGGGCTTCTGTCCATCCTTTGATTACCTGACCGGCACCGAATGTAGCTGGTTCGTTACGTTTGTATGAGCTGTCGAACTCTGTACCATCTAGCAATGTTCCTTTATAGTGAACTTTCACTTTACTTTCGGCTGTAGGAATCTCACCTGTTCCTTGAGTAATAATTTTGTATTGCAAACCGCTGGCAGTAGTTACAACGCCTTCTTTTGTTTTATTTTCGGCAAGGAATTTAATTCCGGCTTCTCTATTTGCTCCGTATTGTTGTTCAAGGTTTTTGTCTTTGATTTTTTCCATATTCTCCTGAACATATTTCTGAGCTGCATCTACGCTCATGATGCCTCCTTTACCCATTGTTCCGGCAACGAAACCTTCAAGATACAAGTCTTTGCTGATGCTCTGTGTTGTTTCTTTGCCAAAGATTTCTTCGTTAACGCCTTTCAGCATTTGGCTGTTGAGCTGCTGACCAATAAGGATTCCTAAATGATAGGCATTTTGTTTCTTGTCGGTTGAAGTGGCAACTTCTTTAAGACCACGGATAAAGTCGTCGAAGTAAGCTGTATCCATTTCCATTTTGCCGGTTAGATAATCCTTCAAGCCCTGTGTTTGTGCCATACCCATTGTGTAGGCAAGGGAATCCATCTGATTATTAATAACAACTGGTTTTAATGTTTTAGCAACATCAAGCTTAACTTGTTTCTCTGTAGCTTTATTCTTTTGTTTAACTTTTGTTCCTTTGGTTTGGGCATTCATGTCCATGACATTGCCTTGCACACAAAGAACGGCAGCAAGTAAAAGTAGTTTTTTCATCGGTTTTGTTTAAATTGTTTTTATGATTAAATAAATTATTCTTCGGTAAAAAGTATGCTGACTTCTGCCCGCACTTCTTTAATAAGCTCTTTGGGATCGACTTTTAACTGCAATCCTCTTTGCCCGGCACTGACGTATATGTATGGAAAGTCCAGACAGGTATTGTGTATGTATGTAGGGAAATGCTTCTTCATCCCTATGGGAGAACATGCACCACGGATGTATCCGGTTGTGGGAAGCAATTCTTTCATTGGAATCATGTCGCAACTCTTATTGCCGGATGCTTTTGCAGCCAGTTTAAGGTTCACTTCTCTGTCACCGGGAACGATGCAGACAAAGTGACCGGTTTTATCTCCGTGCAGGACTAATGTTTTGAAAACCTGATCTACATTCTCTCCTAGCTCTGCAGCCACATGTACGGCACTTAAATCGCTTTCGTCTACTTCGTAAGGTATCAGTTCGTATTTTATTTTAGCTTTGTCGAGCAGGCGTGCTGCGTTGGTTTTATTTATTTTCGTACTCATACTCTAATTCTTTTTTCAAAAACTTAGGGGTGTAGCCTATATCGCATTTGGCTACCTCTTCGGGGGTTCCACAGCAAAGAAGATATCCGCCGCCTTTACCACCTTCAGGACCCATATCAATAATATAATCGGCCATCTTGATAACGTCCAGATTGTGCTCGATGACAATGATTGTATTTCCTTTATCGACCAGTTTATTAAGCACTCCCATCAACACGCGGATATCTTCGAAATGAAGTCCGGTAGTTGGTTCGTCGAGTATATAAAGTGTTTTGCCTGTATCTCTCTTGGCAAGCTCGGTGGCAAGTTTCACACGCTGACTCTCTCCACCGGAAAGGGTGGTTGATGGTTGTCCCAGACGTATGTATCCAAGTCCCACTTCCTCGAGCACCTTTATCTTGTTAAGAATCTGCGGAACGTTCTCAAAGAATTCTACAGCACGACTGATGGTCATATCGAGCACATCGGCAATGGATTTTCCTTTGAAACGAACTTCGAGGGTTTCTCTGTTGTATCGTTTACCGTGACATATTTCGCATGGCACATAGACATCTGGCAGGAAGTTCATCTCAATGGTTTTATATCCGTTACCGGAGCAGGCTTCACACCGTCCGCCGGATACATTGAAGGAGAATCGTCCGGCTTTATATCCTCTGATCTTTGCTTCGGGCAGTCCTACAAACAAGGAACGAATATCCGAGAACACTCCGGTATAGGTTGCCGGATTTGAACGAGGAGTTCTTCCAAGCGGTGACTGGTCTACATTTACCACTTTATCGATATTTTCGAGTCCTTCTATAGAATCGTATGGCAATGGATCTTGCAATGAATGATAGAATTTCTGCGAAAGAATAGGTTGAAGTGTATTGTTTATCAATGATGATTTGCCACTACCCGATACTCCGGTTACACAAATCAGCTTTCCGAGAGGGAAATCAACATCTACCCCTTTCAGGTTATTACCTTTGGCTCCTTTCAGGGTTAAAGTAAGGCCGTTGCCTTCTCTCCTCTTTTCCGGAATTTCTATCCTCTTCAGTCCATTGAGGTACATGGAAGTCAGGGTGTTTGTTTTAAGCATCTCGGCAGGAGTTCCTGCAAAAACAACCTCTCCTCCCAATCTTCCGGCCTTAGGACCCATATCTACCACGTAATCGGCAGCAAGCATCATGTCTCTGTCGTGCTCTACAACAATAACGGAGTTACCCGAATCTCGCAAAGCCATCAATGACTTGATTAGCTTCTCGTTATCTCGCTGATGCAACCCGATACTAGGTTCGTCGAGGATATATAGTACATTGACCAACTGAGAACCAATCTGGGTAGCCAAACGGATTCGCTGACTCTCACCACCTGATAATGTTGCCGAAGTTCGTTTAAGCGAAAGATATTCCAATCCTACATCGAGCAGGAATTTCAGTCGGGTACGTATTTCTTTTAATATTTCTGCAGCAATCATCTTTTGCTTGTCGTTAAGGAACGGATCTACATAACTGAGCCATTCATAAAGCTCGGAGAGGTCCATAGACGACAGTTCATCAATATTCTTATCGTGAATACGGAAATGCAGTGCTTCTTTGTTTAGCTTTGCACCTTTACACTCAGGACATTGTGTTGTTACAGAGAACTGTTCGGCCCACTTCTGTGCGGTAGCCGACACATCCTTTTCCTGCATCATCATAATGTACTTTATCACTCCCTCGAAGGTTACAAAATAATCGGAAGAAGAGCCTATCAGAGTATGGTCTAGCCTTACTCTTTCATCTGATCCGTATAGTATTTCTTCGATGGCATCATCGGGTATATCTTTGATTGGCGTTTTCAGTTTGGCTTCGTACCTCTCAAGAATAGAAATAATCTGCCAGAATATCATGATATTTCTGTGCTTGCCAAGTGGAACGATACCTCCTTCGTGAATTGAAAGGTTACGATCCGGAATAATCTTATCAATATCAATCTTATTAATTATACCAAGACCTTTACACTTTGGACAAGCTCCCTGAGGGGAATTGAAAGAGAAGTTATGAGGAGCCGGTTCACGATAAGCCAAACCGGTAACAGGACACATCAATCTTTTACTGTAATGACGTACGCTTAGTGTCTGCGCATCGAGTATCATCAGTAATCCGTCGCCCAGATGCATAGCTGTGGCAACACTTTGCTTGAGGCGTTTATCGTCTTTGTCACCAACTACCATCTTATCGACAACCACTTCTATATCGTGATTCTTATAACGATCGAGCTTCATGCCGTGCATGATCTCTCTGATATCGCCATCAACACGAACATTGAGATAACCCTTTTTCCTGATCTGCTCGAAAAGTTCTTTGTAATGCCCTTTTCTGGACTTTACAAGCGGTGCCAGCAAATAGATTTTTTTGCCTTTATAATCATGAAGTATCAGATTAAGAATCTGTTCTTCTGTATATTTCACCATCTTCTCTCCCGAAAGATACGAGTATGCTTCTCCGGCTCTTGCATAAAGCAAACGCAGGTAATCATACACTTCGGTGGTAGTTCCCACCGTAGAACGGGGATTCTTGTTGGTTGTTTTTTGCTCGATGGAAATAACAGGGCTCAGTCCGGTGATTTTATCTACATCCGGACGCTCCATATTTCCTAAAAAGTTTCGGGCATAGGTAGAAAACGTTTCAATGTATCTACGCTGTCCTTCAGCAAAGATTGTATCAAATGCTAATGAAGACTTTCCGCTTCCGCTTANTCCTGTAATAACCGTTAANCTATTACGAGGTATACTTACATCTATATTCTTTAAATTGTGCACACGCGCACCGTACACACTTACCTGATCTTTTTCTTCAGCCATATCTTTAATTTATTCTCCTGTTGTTCCTGTAGNACNACTACTGAAACCACGCAGAATATTTATATCTCCTTTATGATTATACTTAATTCCATCTGATCCGACAGCGTTTACAACAATGAAGTAAACTCCGTCTTTCACAGCTTTACCATGGGATGTTCCATCCCACCCTTCTTCGGGATTATTCCATTTATACAGTTCTTGTCCCCATCTGTTAAACACTACTGCATTGAATTTTACCAATGACTTATGTTTTACTTTAAACACATCATTCACACCGTCTCCGTTTGGCGAGAATGCATTAGGTACTTTCAACTCTGATTCACTTATTATCACTGTAAAAGCATTAGACTCGTACGTTACGCTCGACGCTGTATCAGTGATATAAAGCTTTATATAATATGTTCCGGAAGTAGTAAATGTATATGTTACCACTTCATCATANCGACTTAAAAGTGTGGAAGAGAAATCTGCCTTATCAGAGAACTTCCACTCATATCGTAACGTTGATGATGCATCTGCCACATTGGATGTAAATTCTACTTCCATGGGTGCAGAACCGGTAAATTGCCCCCCAGGTTCAATCGTTTCACCGTCAGCAGCCGTACCATTTTCTGACANNTGCTTGGCTACAGGACTTGCCTTAATCTCTTGTGCCTGACCGTTTAACGGAAGCAGGAAAAGAGATAAAGAAAAGCATAACAANACCATGCAAAGCTTGTTAGCGGCTAAAGTATCCTTCTTATTTCTATGTTCTGGATTCATGGGAACAATTATATCATTTCTCGTTACAGATATATACCTAACGTGATATTTGCAAAATTAATGTTTCCTACTGAAATATTTAATTAAAAAAGGGAATATTATTTTCTTAACTGATTATATAATGTGAATATAACAGATTTTTGTACCTTTGCTTTTCGTTTTGAAGGACAAAATAAAAATGATATTTAAATACATGAATTCACTTAAATCATTATACATTGCTTTGCTGTTTACAGGCTTTTCCTGGAGCACGGTAATAGCACAGGAAAGTAATTCATTTTTTCTTCATACCATTGAAAAGGGACAAAGCCTTTATTCAATCGCCAGCACATACAACATTGCTACAGTGGATATTATAAAGTTGAACCCCGGATGCAGCGAGAAGCTGATTGCCGGGCAAAAACTTCGTATTCCTCAAAGCAAGACAAAGAAACAATCCAGACAATTTCATACAATACAAAGCGGAGAAACTCTTTACGGGCTCACTGTAAAGTACAATGTAACTGCTGAAGATATTTGTGACGTAAATCCGGGATTAAGTGCCGAGAACTTTAAAGTGGGTCAGGTCATTGTATTACCTGCTAATTCTACAATAGATAGCGAGAAGGTAAAAGCAACTAAATCTCAGCCTGCTATTCGTCCGGCCGTAGAACCAAAATGCAAGGATATGCATAAGGTTAAAAGGAAAGAAACAATCTTTAGTATCAGTCAGGAATACGGCGTTACGCAGGAGGAATTGATTGCTGCTAATCCGGAAATAAAGAAAGGGTTAAAAAAGGGAGAATTCATTTGTATTCCCTATCCTACTCCTAAAGTTGAAGCAAAAGTAATTCCTAGCGATACTGAGTTATTCAACGCTAAAAAGAACAGAGATAAAAAGCTTTCTGTAATAAAGGCTGCAGTGATTTTACCATTCATGCTAGATGCTGGTAAGAAAGCAGAATCAGCCCGTATGGTAGAGTTTTACGAAGGCTTTCTTATGGCTGCAGACAGCTTAAAAAGAAAAGGAACATCTCTTGATATCTACACATACGACTCTGGCAATTCACCTGCTTCTATCAATGCAATTCTTGCCAAAGAGGAATTAAAAGGAATGAATATTATTTTCGGACCGTTATATAATAATCAGATAAAGCCATTGGCTATCTTTGCTAAAGAAAACAATATAAAGCTTGTTATTCCTTTTAGCTCTAAAGATAATGAGGTGTTTAATAATCCTTTGATATACCAGATCAATACTCCGCAGTCTTATTTATACTCTGAAGTTTACGAGCACTTTATGCGCAAGTTTACTTCACCTAACATTATATTCCTGGATGCAGAGGACAAAAACGGCGAAAAGAAGGAGTTTATTAACGGATTCAAGTATGAGCTTTTAAGCAACAACATTACTTTTAAAGAGCTTAAGGCTTCGCATGATGCAGCTGTTTTAAGTGCGGCACTAAGTAGCACGAAAGAGAATGTATTTATTCCTACTTCGGGATCTAATGTAACCCTGATAAGATTGCTACCACAATTACAATTGTTGGCAAGAGAGAATCCTGCAACGTCTATCCATTTATTTGGTTACCCTGAATGGCAGACATATACGCAAGATCATTTGGAAAAGTTTTACGAACTGGATACTTATTTTTATTCTTCGTTTTACACCAACAACCTGTTGCCTGAAACAGTTAAATTCATATCTTCATACCGGAAATGGTATAGCAAAGATATGATAAATACATACCCTAAGTTTGGAATGCTAGGATTTGATCTGGGATATTTCTTCCTGAATGCTCTGTCTGAATACGGCACAGGATTCGAAAAGCATCTTTCTCAAAACTCTTTCCATCCTATACAAACCGGCTTTAATTTTCAACGTGTAAATAACTGGGGAGGATTTATCAATAAGAAGGTTTTCTTCGTAAACTTCTCCAAGAACAATGAACTAATTAAATATGATTTCGAATAAGATCATGAACAAATACATTATATCACTACTATTTGCGGCTTTATCAGTTCCGGCATCAGCTCAGTTGGGAGCACAAAGAAACAATTTATCTGTAGGTTTCAACGCTGGTGTTAATTACAATAACGTATCATTCAATCCAACTATCAAACAAAAAGGATATATGGCCTACGTAGGAGGATTTACAGCGCGTTATCTTTCAGAGAAGTACTTTGCGATTACCTGTGGTACTCANGTAGAACTNAANTTCTCTCAACGTGGTTGGGAAGAGATGATTGAAGATAACACAAACACTTATAGCCGCACCATGAACTATATTGAGATGCCATTCCTTGCTCATCTGGGATTTGGCAAGGAACAAGGTACGCAGTTCTTTATCAATATGGGACCGCAGGTGGCTTTCCTGCTAAGCGAGAAAGAGAACTTCAGCAGCGACTGGGATGCCAGTAACCGTCCAAACAAGGTTAATTACCAATATAATAAAATGGCTGATAATAAGATTGACTATGGTCTTGTTGGAGGAGCAGGTTTTGATATAAATTCAAAAGTAGGACATTTCTTGCTTGAAGGACGTTATTATATGGGATTGGGGGATTTCTTTAAGAATGATAATTCGAACGTGAATAACTTCGACAAATCATCACACAACACCATTTCCGTAAGACTGACTTACTTATTTGATCTTACGAAATAAGATCTCTGTTTTACTTGCAAAGCAAGAAAGTGAAACCTAAAGAGTTAGGGATAAGAGATAGGTTCAAGGAATACTTCCGCTGCATGAAGCAGTATTAACGGGCAAAGAACTAAAAGAAATTAGATTCCTGATATGACTTACAATATAAGTCGCACGAGTTTTTAAATCTTATCGAAGAAGTAAGGAAGTAAAAAAGATTAGATTCCAGCTCTTTGATAATTGAATATATAATGCAGTCTCAGAGATTGATAGAAATCAAAAGAAAAAGATTATATGATAGAGGTTGCACAAAGGAGCTTTCTTCAGAGCGAAGAGAAACCTATAGTATAAAGCATAAGAAAAGGGTTGTTCTAACTTTACAGAACAACCCTTTTCTTATATCTTTTGTCACAGAAATCTGTAACTGTTATTTAGGAAGATTATATTTTCAGAACTCAAAGAGTTCAATTTATTCAAACCAGGAAGTATTCATCTGATTTAACCTACAGCTATAATCCCCTTAACTTCCATTACTCAAAATCTTCTTATCTATTTATCTGATTCTATCAGCAGCTCTTACCATCTCATCATCTTTGCGGATAGCACGTATTGCAAGATAATTNANNATCATAGCAATTAGNGGCANNCAAAGACCGAATGANGGANTNAGTTCNGCCTTACTGCTATTCTTTAAGAATATAACAGATACGAGAACTACACTATAAAAACCAGCCATNATAAGCAGATTAAAAACACTCATTCTTATCTGAAGTTTTCTNTTCTTNTATANGAAGATAGAAGCAAATGCAATTAAAGCACCCAGAATAAGTAANGCCAATTGTCCCCATGGAGTATAGTTTAACCCTGCCTCAGGGAAAGCAACATGCAACGGAGTAAGCGGATAAGTCATTCCTTTACTATCAACAAAAGAAGCAATCGGTAAAAAGATATTTGATGTCAGCAGAGCTGTTACAAGCAATAAATAAACACTTTGAATGCGTTGTATCATAATTATTTTAAATTCGGTTGTTTAACATATAAAAAAGAAAGGCCGCCTCAGTAAAGAAACGGCCTACCTGAAGACTTTTTATTGCAATTTATCTTTTTCCTTTGATGGATTTCTATAATAAACCTTTCCTTCAAGGTATTCCTGAGCAGCAATTAAATCAGGCTTAGGCAATTTTTCATAATAGCGAGAGATTTCAATCTGTTCTCTATTTTCAAATACTTCCTCCATATTATCTGTATATGAAGCAAACTCCTGCAATTTCTTAGAAAGATCGCCTTTAATTTCTACAGCAATCTGATTAGCACGCTTACCCATAATAGGTAAAACTGGTTTTCATTATAAACACTTACCAGTATCGGGGGAAACACAGACCCCCATCATGTCACGGTTGTAAACTGGTATTTGTTGGAGCATGTTTTTTTGTAATCCCATAATTTCTTATTTTTCGTAATTAATCTTAAACTCTTTGGGCTTGATTCTTTAAAATATCTTTTCTAGCCTCTTTTGGATATATTACCTATCCGGGGAGGGGGAATTTCCGTTTTTTTTGAAACGCAATAAGTATTCAATTTTACCTGCATCGGTAGACGGTTTCTACCTTTTCTTTTTCTTGAATACTCCTTTGAAACTGCCATCTGATTATTTAGATCGAAGTACTAAAAATTGAAAAGGGGTTCTTCACGAAAGGGCTTTGCATACGGGATAATCCATCTTGAAAGGCCATTTTGTGCGCAGTAATTTAACACCCAAGGACTGAATAGTTGTTACCCATATAATTTACCCAAAGTCCAAAATAAAGCTTTGGCAGCCTAAATATTCTTTTGGGCCAAACCAAGCGTTATTCCTGCAAGGCAAAAAACCATTATCCTGAGCTTCCCGTCTTCCTTGAGGCTTTGTGGGAAATACTTCCCAAAAACATCGCAATTTCCCTGAATTGGCTTTGTATGGTCCAGGGACTGGGGTCCCCAAACCGAGGTTCCGGGAGGTTATGCCAGGACCTTAATGGGGACCTTTGCCACGCCATGGGAAACGGGCAATTCAGTAAAACTGGGACCTTTTGGATATTGTATTGTAATTAAGGTCGTAAAATAATGGAGAAGGATGTACTATTAATCCTGCTTCATTAAAATAAACTCATTGCAAGGGCATATACCAAAGGATTCCTCGCTTTATCAGTTTCCCCTTTAGCTGAATAAGCATTCTTTCCAGCAATGTGGGGCAGATTTTGAGTACTTTACCCCGTTGGCAAAAGTAATTCCTTGCAGGCCTCCTATTTCGTACCTCATAATCCAGACCTTTTCCAATATTTTGTTGTTATATTCTTCCACCCAAGAATGGATTAGAGCCTCCCAGCTATAAAGGTATATTGTAAAGATGATTTATTTCTTTTCATTTTCATCAAATAATGCGCAAAGAAGTTTTACTGATTCCCTTTGAATAATAACCACCATTTTTCCCAATGTTTTTTAAATTTACAAAAATTTATGATTACAAATTATAGAATTCTCTTTATAGTTCTGTACAAATCACCCTTGCAGCTAAGTCCCCTTACTTTTCTGTTTTTTAAAAACCTTGATTACAAGGTTTCCATATCAGTTAGGGGGCGGTATAATTACCATTAGGCCCGGGAAGTTCGGCTTTGTTTGCAAAAGGAATACATGGTATTCAGATAAACCACTCCTGCCTTCAGAAAGATAAGTTAAGCCACTTTTTAGCCAAAGCGGGGCTCGCGGGAACGTTAGGACAGTTAATGGCGCCCACTACGTCTTAGTTATATTAACCGGGGCAAAAAATGATTTTTCCCTTTAAAACCCTTTATATATGCTTTGTTTCCCGGAATCGGAAAAACAATGCCCACGAAGGGGAATGCACGAAAATCTTGCATTCTCGGCAATATAACATAAAGGCTGAAAAGGTAATACCCCCCTCTTCTAAAATTTCAGGAGGTTACTTTCTGTTAGTCGGGGCCAAATTTGTTTTCCAAAAGAAATCGACAATTCTTATATGCTAGCAAACGTTTCATTGTGATTCTATCGGATTAATATAAATAATTATGAGTTTACAGGATCAGATCAATATCAGATTAATTAAAAAGTTTTCCTGTTTAATCACATTACTCGTTTTTGGGCTTTTAACCAACCAACTGTCTTTCGGAAATACCTTCCCGTGGGGCGCTCAACGATTTTAAAACAACCAACTCCCTAACCCAAGAACCCCGGCTCTTGCAAAAACGTGAAGTAATCTTCTTTCTTCAATGGCAAAAGCATTCTTATTTATCTTCATCAGGGAGTACAAACTCAGGACGAGCCCATCCACCTTTTCACGTTCGCATTCTATCCCGTATTGTTCACCCACGATCCTACAGTAACCAGATAGTAGCGGTTTCATCAATTTCCCGGCAGGCCTCCAAAATAAACAGATTTCTATTTTTGGGAGTTGGGAAAAACATATACCTACTCCCACGAATAATAAGCATATCGTCACTTCTACCAAGAATTCTGTCCATGCGAACCAATGTACGGCCACAATCACATTTCTCGTAGTGAAGGGCTGTAAGGTCTTTTGTACGGTAACGCAAAAGCGGCATACCTTCTTTGGTTAAGTGAGTAAACACCAATTCTCCCTGCTGACCGGGTTCTACTGGTTGCAAGGTGTGAGGATCTACAATTTCAGGGAAGAAATGATCTTCGTTAAGGTGAGTTCCATTCTGATGATCGCATTCAAAACCTACACCAGGACCGGATATTTCACTTAATCCGTAGATATCATAAGCCTTGATAGCCAGCTTTTCTTCAATCTCCTTACGCATACTTTCAGTCCATGGCTCTGCACCAAACACACCAGCCTTGAGCTTGAAATCTGCTCTCGGAATACCTGAATCCTTAATGGCATCGGCAATAAATAGTGCGTATGACGGAGTACAGCACAACACGGTAGTACCGAAATCGTGCATCAACTGAATTTGTTTATCGGTATTTCCGCTGGACATTGGAATAACAGAAGCACCAATGTTTTCGGCACCGTAATGAGCTCCTAGCCCACCGGTGAAAAGTCCGTAACCATAAGCTATCTGGAATATATCTCTGTTATCGGCTCCATAAGCGGTAAAGCAGCGTGAAAGACATTCGGTCCACAAAGAAAGATCCTTTCGTGTATATCCCACAACGGTTGGTTTACCTGTTGTACCGGATGAACCGTGAATTCTCACGATTTGTGACATAGGTACGGCACAAAGTCCGAATGGATAATTGTCTCTTAAATCTGTTTTTGTGGTAAATGGAAGTTTGGTAATGTCTTCTATTCCGTTTATATCATCCGGAGTAAGACCCAATTCCTGCATTTTTTTACGGTAGAATGGTGTGTTGTGATATACATATTCCACCATTTTCTTCAATCTGATGCTCTGAATTTTGCGAAGCCCTTCGCGATCCATGCATTCGATACTCTCGTTCCAAATCATCTTTCTTAGCTATGCTTTTTATAGTTTTATACCTCTTTTTGTGATAATCTGTCGCAAAGTAACAAAATAAATTGGAAAAACTATTATTTACAGTCAGATTATTAAGCAAAACCGATGAATATGGAGATTCTATCGATCAGTCATTTTTCAAAGATTCGCTGTGTTTTTTAGAAACAAAAAGAGATATCAAAAACATCTTGTACAAAAGATTGTTTTCTTTTGTACAAAACAAATCATTCTTCTGTACAAAAGAATTAATTGTTTTGTACAAGGAAATAATAACTATTGGAAGAGTTTTTTCAATCTCCGGTTTTCATTTTTAAAATTACGGCCTTATGCATATGTTTCTTTACCAAATTGTGTAACTTTACGGTCTTTAATTGAAGAATATACGATGGACTTTGAACTAACATCAGACTATCAGCCTACGGGTGACCAACCGGNAGCTATNGCTCAGCTTACGGAAGGCCTCAACAGCGGACTTCCGGCTCAGACTCTTCTTGGNGTAACGGGATCGGGTAAAACGTTTACAATTGCCAATGTAATTAAGAACATTAATAAGCCGACNNTAATTTTGAGTCANAANAAAACGTTGGCGGCTCAGCTTTACGGCGAATTCAAGAGTTTTTTCCCTCATAATGCCGTTGAGTACTATGTTTCCTATTACGATTATTACCAGCCGGAAGCTTATCTGCCCAGCAGTGACACTTATATTGAAAAGGATTTAGCTATCAATGATGAGATTGACAAGTTGAGACTTGCCGCTACTTCTGCCCTTCTTTCCGGCCGTAAAGATGTAGTGGTTGTCTCTTCAGTTTCCTGTATTTACGGTATGGGAAATCCTGCCGACTTCTATGAAAATGTAATTGAGATAGAGCGCGGGCGTACTTACAGTATGAATGTTATTCTCCGCAAGTTGGTAGATAGTCTATATTCGCGTAACGATGTGGATCTGAATCGTGGTAACTTCAGGGTGAAAGGTGACACTATTGATGTTTTCCTTGCATACTCGGAGTGTATATTGAGAATATCGTTCTGGGGAGATGAGATCGACTCCATAGATGAGATTGATCCGCTGTCGGGAGTAAGAATTACGTCCTTCGAGAATTATAAGATATATCCGGCCAATCTCTTTATGACAACCAAAGAGAGCACAATAAAGGCTATTCATGAGATTGAAGATGACCTTACCAAGCAGGTGGCATTCTTTGAGAAGGAAGGTAAGCCTTATGAAGCCAAGCGTATATACGAACGTGTGACTTACGATATGGAGATGATTCGCGAGCTGGGACATTGTTCGGGTATTGAGAATTACTCCCGTTACTTCGACGGCAGAGAGCCGGGTACTCGTCCTTACTGTCTGCTGGATTTCTTTCCGGGAGACTTCCTTATCGTGATAGACGAGAGTCACGTTAGCGTACCTCAGATCAGAGCCATGTATGGAGGCGACCGTGCCCGCAAAACAAACCTTGTGGAATATGGATTCCGTCTCCCCGCAGCTATGGATAACCGTCCGCTGAAGTTCGAAGAGTTTGAGGATCTTGCTAAACAAGTAATATATGTAAGTGCTACTCCGGCCGATTATGAGCTGGTAAAGAGCGAAGGAATCGTGGTTGAACAGGTTATCAGACCTACCGGACTGCTTGATCCTATTATTGATGTTCGTCCNAGTATGAATCAGATTGANGANCTNATGGAAGAGATTCAACTGCGCATTGAGCGGGAAGAACGTGTTCTTGTTACTACCCTCACCAAACGAATGGCAGAAGAACTGACGGACTTCCTACTGGGCAATGGAGTTAAATGTAACTACATNCACAGTGATGTAGANACNATGGACCGTGTGAAGATTATGGAAGATCTCCGTATGGGTGTATACGATGTGCTTATCGGGGTAAACCTTCTGCGTGAAGGACTCGACCTTCCTGAGGTTTCGCTAGTNGCTATNCTTGATGCCGACAAGGAAGGGTTCCTCCGCTCCCACCGATCTCTTACCCAGACAGCCGGACGTGCTGCCCGTAACGTAAACGGACGNGTAATTATGTATGCCGACAAGATTACGGATAGTATGCGGAAAACAATCGACGAGACAAACCGCCGCCGTGAAAAGCAGCTGGCTTACAACGAAGCCAATGGAATTGTTCCACAACAGATTAAGAAAGCACTCAAGATGTCGGTATTTGGTGGTGGAGAAGGAAAAGAATTCACCAAAGTTCCGAAAGCATACGTGGAACCAACCGGTACCAACATTGCAGCCGATCCTATTGTTCAGTACATGAANAGNCCTCAACTGGAAAAGAATATCGAGAAGATTAAAAAGCAAATGCGTGAGGCTGCCAAGAAGCTCGAGTTCCTTGAAGCTGCTCAGTATAGGGATGAGCTTATCAAGCTGGAAGATTTGCTGAAAGAAAAGTTTCCGGATTAAGTACAAGTAGCTTTGTATCTTAAAAAGATAGTGCTGCAATACTAAATGTATATATTTTAATAATCAATAATAGAAAGGTTCTTCCATGATTATCAAAGCTATTGATGCCCGAAGAAGCATCAGAAAATATAAGAATCAGNAGGTTGAGGANGAGAAAATAAATGAGTTGCTTGAAAGCGCTCGCCTTGCTCCTTCGGGGAGTAACACTCAACCGAGTCATTTCATTGTTGTCCGTTCCAANGAAAACAGAGAAAAGATAGCAAGAGTCTCCCATAATCAGAAATGGATGCTTACAGCTCCGGTACACATTGTCTGTATAGCCGATTTAGGATGCCGGATAAAGGAAAGTCATTTNTCTATCAATGAAAATAGTCCGCAAGAAGCAGTTAAACAGATTATCAGAGATGCATCCATTGCAATTGAACACATTGCTTTGCAAGCTGTAGAATTAGGATTGGGTACGTGTTGGGTTGCCTGGTATACTCAGGAAGAATTTCGGCCGGTACTTGATATTCCGGAAGATAAATATGTAGTTTGCGTACTCACGGTAGGTTATCCGGATGAAGCACCTGATTACAGGCCCAGAAAACAACTGAAAGAGATTGTACATTACGAGAAATGGTAATAAAAAAAGAACCATCGAGGAAAAACTTCCTGATGGCTCTTTTTGAAGTTTAATATTTAAAATTCCACAAGAATTCTGAATACTTTTCCAGGGTTTGCAGCCCATTCTTCCATTGCACCAAGTGCATTTTCTGGAGTTACAACCTTAGAAATCAGTTCGTCCTTAGGACAAGTTCCTTGTTGCAGGTATTTTGCAACAGCACGGAAATCGGCAGGCATAGCGTTACGTGAGCCACGGATGTCAAGCTCCTTCTGAACAAAATATTTTGTCTGGAAAGAAACTTCACTCTTAGCGTAACCAATGCAAACCACACGGCCAGTAAATGCCACTTCATCAACAGCACATCTGTAAGTAAAAGGACTACCTACAGCTTCAATCACTACATCAGGTCCAAGACCACCAGTAAGTTCAAGAAGGCGTTCGTGAAGGTTTTCTGTTCCTGAGTTGATGCCGTAAGCCGCACCTACTTGTTTTGCCAAAGCAAGCTTTTCATCGTCAAGGTCAACAGCAATCACTGTTGCTCCACGTAATGAAGCTCTCACGATAGCACCCATGCCAATCATTCCACAGCCAATAACCATCACAACATCAATGTCAGTTACCTGAGCACGAGACACTGCGTGGAAACCTACGCTCATTGGTTCAATAAGCGCGCAGTCTCTTGGAGTAGTATCTGCTGCAGGAATTACTTTGGACCATGGAAGGGCAAGATACTCTCCCATTGCACCGTTACGCTGCACACCAAATGTTTCGTTGTGTTCGCAGGCGTTTACTCTTCCGTTACGGCAAGAAGCACACTTACCGCAGTTTGTGTAAGGATTTACAGTTACACTCATTCCAACTTCAAATCCGGCNGGAACATCCTTACCTATGCTTTCTATTACCGCACCCACTTCATGACCCGGGATAATAGGAAGTTTAACCATAGGGTTCTTACCTAAAAAAGTATTTAAGTCGGAACCGCAGAAACCTACGTACTTAATTTTAATCAAGATCTCGTCATCTTTCATGACTGGTTTGTTCACTTCCACCACCTTTAGTTCTCCGGGGGCTGTAATCTGAATCGCTTTCATAATCTATTTTAATTTAAAAAAACTCTATTTAATCAATAACTTTATATCCTTTCCAGCCGTAATAAGCACAGAAAAGGAAGCATACTAACGGAATAACATACGCAACATGGTATATGTTTGAGTTAAGCTGCATAACGTATGCTGTAAACTGTGGCANACAAGCGTTACCAACAATGGCCATTACCANAAAGGCTGAACCACTCTTTGTGTTTGAGCCTAAATCTTTAAGCGCCAATGAGAATTGTGTTGGGTAAATAATTGACATAAAGAAAGATATGGCCAACATTGCNTAAAGACCAATCATTCCTCCGTAGCACATAATCACTACGCATAGGCATACATTTACAAGCGCATATACGGTAAGCATGTTTTGCGGACGGAATCTTGCCATCAGGAATGTACCAATCCATCTACCGCTAAGGAAACACAACATGTACAATCCGAAGAATGTTGTNGCTTGTCCTTCCGGTATTCCNGCGTATGTACAGCAATACACAAGGAACAGACTATTAATAGCTGTCTGTCCGCCNTTGTAAAAGAACTGAGCAATAACTCCCCANCGAAGNTGNGAACGCTTTAAAACGCCNAAATCTATCAGTTTNCCTGTTTTTGTTTCGCCTTCCACACTGTTNCCTTCTTTAATTTTAGGTAAGTGAGAGAANACNAAAACAACAGCAATAANAATCAGTGCAGCAGCCAGAATAAGATAAGGCAATTTCATTGCATCAGTCTCAGTCTGAATATAACCTTCCCATCCGCCTACATAATCAGTAGGAAGAGATTCGCGGGTGTANTGATTTCCACTCANCACCAGTTTACTAAGAAACATGGCAGAGATGAAAGCACCCAAGCCGTTGAATGACTGAGCCAGGTTCAATCGTCTGGAGGCTGTGGCCGGATTTCCCAACGCTGTAACGTAAGGATTGGCAGCTGTTTCAAGAAAACACATACCAGTGGCGATAATAAAGAAAATGGTAAGGTATGCCCAATATTCCTTGATTATAGCAGCAGGGAAGAAAAGCAATCCTCCAAATGCAGCCAGCATAAGTCCCAGAATAATACCCGACTTATAGCTATACCTTTTCATAAACATAGCAATAGGTATAGGGAAGATGAAGTAAGCAAGCCAGTANGCTGTTTCNGTAAATGAAGCCTGNAACGTACTCAANTCGCAAGTCTTCATCAACTGCCTTATCATGGTTGGCAAAAGATTACTACTGATAGCCCAAAGAAAGAATAAACTAAAGATTAGGGCTAAAGGCAGCGCACTATTTTTTTTATCTAATTTCATAATTTACTTAATTGTGTTTTTCTATTCAGACATATTTTTAATGTAAGGCAAATCAATCAGTTCCTTGAATCCATAAAACTTCTCGGCATTATTTCCAAGGAAAAGAGCTTTTTCGTGAGCAGAGAGTTCGTTCGATTTGAGAACAAAGTCATAAGACATCTTATAAGTGATGGCTGTAATGGTNCGNGGATAATCNGATCCCCACATNAATTTTTCCATTCCTACAAGATCNGCNGCTTCCTTAATAGCCTTCACTGCTCCATTGAAAGGATAGAACTCNTCATTNAAAAGCCAGGTTATACCACCCGATTCAATCATTACGTTCGGATATCGTGCAAGTTTAACCTGCTCCAACCANTCGGGCATGGTAACCATTGCAAAGTGTCCGATAGCTATTTTCAGATTNGGGCATTCCTTTATCACCTCTTCCAGNTCTCCGGTTTGTATTGCACCGTCGGCCAAATCAATTGATAACATCACGCCATTGTCTTCCATATAGTGGAACATCTGCATCATCTCTTCACAGTTGAGGTATACTCTACCCTCTTTCAGAAGTAGTCTTTGTGCCGGAATCTTTATCGCCTTGAAACCTGCAGCAATAAGTTCTTTTGCCTGAGCAAAATATCCCGGGCGACGGAACTCGCACATACCGCAAACAAAGAATCTGCTGGGGTACTTTTGCATTACCTCCAGCAGGTAATCGTTTTGTATACCATCGATATACTCCTGCGTTACGACAGCAGCCGACACCTGAGCGTAATCCATATTAGAAAGGAATACCTCGGCACTGTTTTTACCGTCTATCATAAACGGAGGAACCATCTGGCGGACTCCATCCATAAAGAATGAACGTCCGTTTTCCATGCTATAGATGGGCAATCCGTTGACCAAAGTATCCTGTTTCAGCCACAGATGACTGTGAGCGTCTATTATTTTATAATCTAATTTAAAATCCATAATCCTTTGAAGGCTTAAGAATTAGACCAGCTTACACGTTTCTGATCGCCAATGATATCCTGCACTTCTTCTACCAGTTTCCAGTCGATAGGTTCGTTTACGAATTCTATATTCTTAAGAACATTATCAGGATTAGCAGAACTGAACAAAGTACTTGCAATACGAGGATTGCTTACTGAGTATTGAATAGCAAGCTTTTCGATTGGATAGTTTTTTGATTCGCAATGTTGAGCAGCCTTAGCACAAGCTTCAACCAAAGAAGCAGGAGCCGGATGCCATGCAGGTACGCCACGTTTTGAAAGTAATCCCATTGAAAGTGGAGAAGCGTTGATTACACCCACGTTCTTAGATTCAAAGTAATCAAGGAAATCAGCCAGTTTATCATCGTTAAGGCAATAGTGGCAGAAGTTAAGAACACTTTCTACTGTTCCTTCAGGTACACGGTCGATCACCCACTTAAGGTTTTCCAACTGAAGATCGGTGATACCCACATGTTTTACTATTCCTTTTTCACGTAATTCTACTAAAGCAGGAAGTGTTTCGTTAACCACCTGATTCATATCAGAGAATTCAATATCGTGAACGTTGATCAAATCAATATAATCAATGTGAAGACGTTCCA
>JGI20225J20221_1001912_pt1 | contig 32039 bp, 23 predicted proteins | sample BioMet4_FD_20221 | JGI IMG/M metagenome (IMG submission 20221)
AAGGACAGCGAGATTTATTTCGACCACTCTTGGAAGACTTTATTGATATGAACCACGAATTGGTTCTTTTGGCAAACAAGATTGATTGGTCATATTTTGAAAAAGAGTTTTCGTCGTATTACTCAAAAAACGGAGCACCATCTGTACCCATTCGTTTAATGATAGGATGCCTGCTGCTGAAGTATTTGTATAATATTGGTGATGAGCGTATTCCTGAGGTTTGGGTGCGAGATGTTTACTTTCAATACTTTTGTGGTGGAATATTTTTTTCACATAAGTTTCCTTTTGACCCGAGTGATTTTGTTCATTTCCGCAATCGGGTTGGCGAAGCAGGCATTGAAAAAATATTTGCCTACAGCGTGAAGATGCATGGAAAAGAGGTGGAGAAGAAGTCTAAATTTGTTTTGTCTGATACGACGGTACAACAGAACAATACGACATTTCCAACCGATGCCAAGATGTGTAAAAAGGTAATAGACAAATGCAATAAAATAGCGGATCAAGAAGGCATTAAGCAGAGACAGCGTTACACTCGTGAGAGCAAGCAATTGGTTAGGGACACCTACAATGGCAAACATCCCAAACGAGCCAAACAGGCACGAAAAGCAAAGAAACGACTGAAAACGATAGCCAACACACAACTACGCGAATTGAATAACAAAATGAACGAGGAGCAGAAAAGACGCCGCCAAGCAGAGTTAGAACTATACCAACATGCAGTCAATCAACAAAAGAATGACAAGAATAAGGTTTACAGCCTTCATAAGCCTTTTACAAAATGTATCGCCAAAGGTAAGCCTCATAAGCCATATGAGTTTGGTAATAAGGTGGGCTTGATCACTACAGGAGAAAAAGGGAAGAAAATCATAACGGCGATAAAAGCCTTTTGGGAAAATCTTTTCGATGGACACACGATAGAGCCCTTGCTTGATCAAATGGAAACAAACGGTTTGAAACTGCCTAAAGAATTGGTTTACGATAGAGGAGGAAAGGGAAAATCTGAAATAAAAGGAGTAAAAATTATGACACCAGGAAAAGCTAAAGCAAGCGACACAAGATACAGAAAACAACAGAAACACAAGAGATTTAGGGCAAGAGCTGGTATTGAACCGCTAATCGGGCATCTAAAAACAGATTTCCGGATGGAGCAAAATTACTTATCAGATACCAAAGGCATACAAATCAATGCTTTGATGGCTGCAACAGCATGGAACTTGAAGAAAATGATGGAAAAACTCAAGCAAGAGTTTTTGTATTTTATTTTTCGACTGTTCCTACAACAAAATTTTTATTATATCGCCGCGTAAATAGTGGCTTTTTAAGGAACGACTATTTAAACTCATTATTCCATAAGGGTTATGTGATATTTCAATGTTATTGTGAATCTCGACTACACTATGATAAGCTTTAATTCCGCTGCCTGTAGTTAATAACGGATTCGTTCCATTATAGGTAATGGTATTTCCTGAAACCAATTTTGTTCCAGTGGTATTAAATCCTGAATTATAAATAGCAAGACCATCTCCGCCATTGTTGGTAATGATATTGCCTTTAACCTGGTATGTTTGGTAATTGTCAATATACAATGGGTTGCCGGTATAATTATGGAAATTACAATAATTAACATAAACAGTGTTGGTTGTTGTAGAACCATTGGTTATTCGTGCATAGGAATTGTTAAATTCAGAAGAATCAATCTCTACATTTCCATAGGAATAATTAAACCCGCTGTTTGTAAATGAACATCCGGTAAGTTTAAGTCCCAAATATTTAGCCGATAGATTTGTGCTTTGGAAAACACAATTTTTAATTGTATTTTTTGCCGTATTGTTATTGATACATACATATAATTTACCACCGTTTACAGCATTAAAGTTTACGTTTTCTCCTATCTGTACATTGCCGTTTATAAAAATGGTATCATTGCCAGTATTTGCGGTAAACGTAACGTTATTGCCAATAACCAAACTGGTTCCTGCCTGTAGTGTCAGATTGCTGTTGTAAAAATCAATCTTAACCCCGTCTTCAATGGTTAAAGTAACATTGTTGGAAACTACCGGATTTCTGCGGCAAATCCTGTTACATGCATAGGTGTCGGACCACGTTAGAGATGTTGGCATTAAATTATAATCGAAGGAAAATACATTGTCGCCATGAATTAATGGACGTAAGGTAGTATCAACGTTTAAGTCTTTTGTCAGCGTAAACGTTTCGCCCCACCGGTTATCAACCAGCGATAATTCAGACAGGGAACCATTGATATAGGATGAGTTCGACACTATAAAAAATGCTTTACCACCAGCGACAGAACGTAAGTAACCATAATCAAGGCTTAGTTCTATAGTATCATTTTTATTTTCTCCTTGCATCGGGAAACAACCACCTCCATGATTAAATGCAGTATAGTGACAAGTAGTATTATGCGTAGTGCTACATAAAACAGATGCTCCTGCAACCCCTAAAGCGAGATCTTCCCGACAAGGATGGCTTAATTTAACATTCATAACAATATTCGGTTTATCTATGGTTTTTACAGTTACCATTCCTACACCGTTTTTAAAACCAGCTACATCTGCAAACACCTTATAAGGTATATAAACATAACCTTGATCAAGCCAATCTTCGCCCCAACTATTCGCTATTTTAAATGCACCGATTTCCCAATCGAGCATATTTACCTTGCCATCGCCATTTATATCTACATTATTGGTATAACGTCCGTCGTGGTTAAAATCATACCTGATGGAATCGTTATAGCCCACAACGGTTGCCTGATGATTGAACCCATTTCCCCACTGTAATAATATATGTTTCCCCGCTTCCGGATTTCCTTGACGAATAGTATCAAAATATGGCGGATCAAATGCAACTAAAGTAAAAGCCAGGCCACCTATTGAATCTCCCGATCCATGATCATTTAGCCAATGTTTTATTTTGTAAAGCTCGTTGCCACTGGTATCTACTATTATCCGATACATGGAATCAGTCCTATTTTTCTGGGCTTTGTTATATTTATCAATGCCGCTCATCCATTTTGTCGGGCTGACATCATTCCCATAGATTTGGGCATCAGGACAACCTATTTCTCTTATGATTTGTAAACCTTCCCAAGGAAGATGTGAGCTAGCAGTGTCGGTACCTCCGTTTAAAAAATTATAAGTAAATCTATATGGATAATACGTCGTTGAATCTGATTGCAAAAAATGAATATTTTTGATTCGGTTCATTTCATAGGTAAAAACATATCCTACAGAGCTTGCATGTACACAACTATTCCATGCTTGAACAAAAATTGACCTCATATACGGCCGCTTGGAATTATCTACCATATAAGGTAAGGGCGTGGCAAGGGATTGTGACGATAATTGCAACACCGGAGTGGCATCCGACATACCGAATGAATAACCTATGATACCACCGACAATCCAGGGGTCACCATTGGGGTCCGGATTGATGTTTCTCATCTGGGCTCTCAACTGTATCGAAAATACAGGAAATGCCAGAATGATCAGAATAGTAAAAATTTTTTTCATTGTTTGAACTTAAATTTTTTGATGATTTATTTATATTGCTTTTATTTAGAAACTTCTGTTATTCAAGGAATAAATTCAATATTCATTTTCAACGGTTCATTTCTTTTTACCTGCCGGTGGCACATACGACCCGTTGGCATCACCATAGCAAATTCCGCTAAAGTTGTATGTCATGTGGGAAGTGGTGATCATCACCGGCTGGTTGTTGAACAGCCAGTCGCCGGCAGGGAAAGCATCAATCAGATGGGCTATGCGTTTTCTGATCAGCAATACATCTACCGCCGTCAGATCACCCGACCCGTTGACATCGCCCGAAGCAAGGGATATTCCGTTTAAATTGATAATATGGGCAATATGCTTGCGATACAACAACACATCGCTTGCCGTTACCCCTCCCCAGGGTTTAGCCGGCGAACACTCCATCGTATAACTGCCATAGGGAAAGTTTTTCAATTGATAATAACCCTCTGCATTGGTGATGGTATCCCTGACAATGGAATCATTTTGCATCAGTTGAACATGAATATTGCTTAAAGGAGTAGAATCAACATTCGCATACGTTATTGTGCCATCAAGAATAGTATGGAAAATAATAGTAGATTGATTGCTTTTAAAAACGCCAGCGCTTGTGGTGGTGTAATTGCCATATGTGTATAAATAGCCCGATGCATCCATATCAAGTCCATCTGCTGTGTTTATTCCTAAGCCCGAATTGATAAAATCAAAGGTTTGTCCATTGTCCTCCGATCGTAAAATACCACCAGGATAATAATTATCATAATTACAGGCGGCAAAAATGATTCCCTGAGGATTAATGTACATATTTGCTACACATATCTGATCTTTAAGCAAAGTCCATGAAGTACCCGATCCGTTATATTTGTATATACCTTCCGAATATGCCCCGGCAAATATCTCTCCTGCCGAATTTACTATTACTGTTCTTACATATTTATCCGGTAGGCCGATATATTCCCAGGTAGTCCCATTATCGGGGGAACGGTAAACGCCCCCTCCGCTAAAATAATTGGTTGTTCCCATATAAATTGTTCCGTCTGGAGCCTTGGCAAAATCTACTATCGGTTCACAATTAGAAGCTGTTTGAAAAACGGTATTCCAGGTTTCTCCATTATCAAAGGAGCGTAAAACGCTATTAACTCCGGAACCTCCTGAAGTATTTCCTGCAAATACCAGCCCATTTCCAAAAGCCTTTACGGCAGCCCAGTTTCCCCTACCGACATAAACAGTATACCAAGTACTACCATTATCTATAGACTTAAAAATGGTATCATTGGCACCGGCAAGGATTTCACCTGTCGATGTTATTTCCAAAGCATAAGGACAATTATCCCCCAATCCCATAAACTCCCAGTTCGAACTTCCTGGGGATAAACGATAAACACCCTTTCCATCTGAATTATAAANAGTGCCAATATAAATTGTNCCATCAGCGGTTGTNGCTAATGAAGAAATTTCAACACCACTTGGTGCGCCTAAGGGTTCCCAGAAGTTTTGCGTATAGCCGGTAAGTGTACAAAAGAATAATAATGCAGTTGTAATTAAAGAGGATAAATTGCGTTTCATATATAGTTATTATTTGTGGCGCCAATATTAAAAATATTTTTAATAGGTTTTTAATATTTTTTTGTTTTTTTCAAAAAATTTATTATTCGTAAGGGTTTTACGAGTATTCGTAGGGGTTTTTCGAGTATTCGTAAAAAAGGGAGGAGGGGGAGTAGTCCATTTTTACTCATTTGGGGCAAAATCAGTACAAAATTATTTGGCCATTAGCTGTTGGCTATTAGCTATTAGCCGTTAGCTATTGGCCAATTGCCAACAGCTAATCCCGATCCCGAGTACTCGGGAGGACTAAGCCTTCGGCTCAGCACCTAAACCACTTCTGCCACGGTAAAACAACTGCCACCCACAAACACCAGATCGTCGGTAGCGGCGGCGGCAGTGGCTGCAGCAAGGGCATTTTTTACGGAAGTATAAACATCACCTTTAAGGTGATATTTTTCCGCCTTTTCCTTAAGCAACCGGGCATCGAGGCCACGGGGAACGCCGGCTTTACAGAAATAATATATCCCGTCCGCAGGCAAAAATTGAAGGACGCCATCAATATCCTTATCATTTACCATGCCTATCACAAAATGGAGGTTACGATGGGGAGTATCNTTGATCTGGCGAACCACTTCGGTCATTCCGGCAGGATTATGGCCGCAATCGCAGATGGTTAAAGGGCTACGCGACAGCGTTTGCCAGCGGCCAAGCAGTCCCGTTTGCGCAAGCACCTTTTGGATACCGTTTCGAATATCTTTCTCATCTATGGCATATCCCGACTGGTTTAAAACCGCTACCGTCTGAAGCACGGCAGCAATATTCCTGGACTGATAAAGCCCGCGAAGCGGACACCGGAGGTTTTCGATAAACAGTTCTCCATTACGGTAAATATCCAGCGTCAGCCATTGACGGAGGTTGCCGCTATACCCTTTGAAAACGGAAGTATACCCCTCGTCGGCAAACACTATTGGCGATTGTCCGGCATCCGCCTTTTCCCGGAAAACATCCCGGGTTTCCGGTTGCGTTTCGCCTATCACCACCGGAATGCCCGGTTTGATAATCCCGGCTTTTTCAGCGGCAATTTTGGCAAGGGTATTGCCCAAAAACTGCGTATGATCCAACCCAATATTGGTAATCACCGAAACCAGCGGTGTAATCACGTTGGTGGAATCGAGCCGGCCTCCCATTCCTACTTCGATAACAGCTATATCTATTTTTTCGTCAGCAAAATACTGAAATGCCAACCCAACGGTCATTTCAAAAAAAGAAGGNNTAATCCGTTCAAAATCCTTTTTATACTTAGTTACAAAGGCAGCGACCTTAGTCTTGGGAATCATCTTTCCGTTAATGCGGATTCTCTCCCTGAAATCCTTAAGATGGGGCGAGGTGTAAAGTCCGACTTTTAAACCTTTGGATTGAAGAATGGAAGCCAGCATATGTGCCGTGGAGCCTTTTCCGTTGGTTCCTGCAATATGAACCGATTTAAAATTGTGGTATGGATGATGCAGAAGATTACAAATAGCAATGGTATTTTCAAGATCTGCACGATAGGCCGCCGCGCCAATACGTTGATACATCGGCAACTGGCTATACATATATTCAAGTGTTTGCGGGTAGTTCATTTTTTAAAAATGTTGGCAAAAAAAACAATGCAAATATCCGGCAGAAAAACGAATTATAACTTCACCTTAAAATGTTTTTTCGAAATCTGCCTTACGGGATACCATGCCGTAGCTATTCCGATGGCAAAAACGGTAAGTAAAACATAAATAAAATCAAGGATTTTCATCCGAACAGGATAAGCCTGAATCACAAAAGAGCTATCGGCAGACTGAAGGCGTACGATGCCAAACTTTTGCTGAATAAAACAAATAATAAAACCAAGCAGTAAACCCAAAACGGCTCCACCAAGCGAAATAAATAAGCCTTCGGTAAGAAAAATTTTCCGGATGAGTTTGTTGTCGGCTCCCATGCTCCGAAGCACGGCAATATCTTCTGTTTTATCCAATATCAGCATCGAAAGCGAGCCAATAACGTTAAACGTGGCAATAAGCAGAATAAAAGCAAGAATCAAAAAAACGGCCCATTTTTCCGATTTCATGATTTTATAAAGGACCTCCTGTTGCTGAAAACGGTTCTTAACCGTAAATTTTGAGCCCGACAGTTTTTTCACTTCTGACTGAATTTTATCAAGATTTGCTCCTTTGGCCAATCCAATCTCCACAGAAGTAACCTCATTTTTATAATCCAACAGTCCGCGGGCAAAACGAAGGGGAACGATTATGTACCTGGAATCAAAATCCTGCTGGATGGAAAAAATGCCCGAAGGATAAATCATCTGGGTGTTGAATGCTTCCTCGGGATTGACAGAAAAACGGTTGCCACGTTTAGGAACATATAAGGTAAGAAATTCATTTACATTGTTCAGGTTGATTCCCAGAAAATAAGCCACTCCGTAACCTACCACCGCAAAATTATTCTCACCGCGGGTTAAAACAAAATCCCCTTCGGCTATCATACTATCAATGGGATTTTTATTGATAAAACCATCGTCTACCCCTTTGATGGTGGCGATGTATTGTTTTTCGCCATAGCGAAGCAAAGCATTTTCCTCTACCACTTCGGTATAACGGACCACGCCGGGAATTTTTTTAATTTCCCCGGACGGAAGACTATTATTATCAAACGTTTTACCTTCATTTACAGTAATCTTTAAATCAGGATCAAACGAATTGAACAAAGAAACGACGATATTTTCAAAACCATTGAAAACCGAAAGAACTACAATAAGTGCCATAGTCCCTATGGTTACGCCAGCCACCGAAACGCCGGATATGATATTGATGATATGATGGCTTTTGCGGGCAAAAAGATAACGGCGGGCGATGAAAAGAGAGAAGTTCAAGGTTTAATTGTTTCTATGGTTTAATTGTTTCTTTTGTTTAATTGTTTCGGCTTTCCACTTCAGGACATTCTGGCTGTTAGTTGCTGTTTTCTGCTTTTTTCTGAACCACAATAGGCACATTAGGGCACATAGGAATTAATTCAAATCTTCATTTATCTTACTACTTTCTGCCTCCTGCATCATGTTATCTACCTACCGCATCGTGTTATCTGTCTTCTGCATCTTATTATCTAATACCTGCATCGTAATATCTGCCTCTTGCATCGTGTTATCTGCCTACTGCTTTCTGTTATCTGCCTGCTGCTTTCTGTTATCTGCCTGCTGCTTTCTGTTATCTGCCTACTGCTTTCTGTTATCTGCTTGCTGCTTTCTGTTATCTGCCTATTGCTTTCTGTTATCTAACGCCTGCATTGTATTATCTACCTTCTACCTACTCCTTACTACCTACTCCTTACAAATTTCCGTCTACATCCATGCTTTAACAATCAGCCCGGTTCCGGTTTTATGCCGGCCATGTACATCGAACCAGTTTAAAACCAGGGAAACAGGAAAGGTAATGATATAATAAAACGGCAAAAGGATNAAAAAGAGNTTGGNTACNCCNAAAAGCTGAATNGGATATTTCATGGAAAGTTTCCACGAAATTTTCCCCGGACAGCCATACTGGTAATAGGCTTCTGTCCGCAAAAAACCTGCCTTGCGCAGTTTCTGCTGGATTTCGTCTATGTTATAGCCATCGCGCACATGTTCGCCAATGAACGAGCCATCTTCATGTTCGTGCACATCGGAACCACCCTTATCGGATGGGGTGGAAACCAGTAGCATTCCTCCTTTTTTAAGCGATTTTGAAAAGTTGGTGAATACCTGCACATCTTCCAGAATATGTTCCATCACATCTACCGAGAGTATGAAATCGTAAACGGCGGTTTCGCCGAACTGAGTAAGATCGGCATAGGCAAAAGTGGCATTGCGACGTCCAATACGCCCGAAGAACTGGTTACAGTCTTCAATTTGTTCGGTTTTAACATCTACGCCCTTCACCTTCCAGTTTTTATTCAATCCCGAAAGAAAATAGGAATATTGTCCGAAACCCGAGCCGGCATCGAGCAAACAAACATCCTTTTTTTCACCAGCTCTTTTAACCCACAGCCTGATTTCTTTTTTAACATGCCACGTACGCAGCAACAGCCAATCGAGCAGATGGTAGAATAACTTCCGCAGAAATGGCGATTGGTTAAACACCTTGCCAAGGCTGCGTTTTATGGGGTCATAATTCACGTTGTTTTCAATTTAGAATTTAAGGCTAACAACTATCAACAATCAACTATCAACAATCAACTATCAACTATCAACAATCAACTATCAACTAATCCTCAGCTTTCCTTCAACAGGTTTTCAATATTTTCGATATAGTCGAGGGAATCATCCATAAAAAATAACAGGTCGGGAATAACGCGTAATTGATGCTTTACCCTTGTGCTAAGCTGAAAACGGATTTCTTTTGTTCGGCTGACAATTTTTTTAAATATGATATCTTTATCATTTACGGCAAAAATACTCAGATAGACTCTGGCCAGCGACATATCCTTGGCTATCGTTACCTTGGTTACCGTAATCATAGCATTAGCATACTGTTCCCTGCATTCCTGCCGGAAAATTTCGCTCAAATCCTTCTGGATAAGGCGGGATATTTTTTGTTGACGGGTTGTTTCCATGATGCAAAGATAATAAAGAATTAACGAAACAAACAGGGCTTATATTTTATCCTGTCTGCAAAGGAGACCGCCATAAAATATAAGCCAGAGTTAAAAGCCATCGCGGGTTAAACCGAGACAAAACTCACCTGCTTATGGATGAGTATAGATTTTGGCATCATCGCGATAGCCCGAAACAGGTTTATACCAATCAGGAAAATTAACGCCTGCACTTTCAGCCCAACTGTTAAATTTGAGGAAGCCTTCGTTGACCGGTGTTTTTTCAATAACGTAATTAAATTTATCGAGGATATTGATTGCCCAGGGCAGATTTGTCTTGGTTTTGTAATACCTTCCGAGGGCTGGCTGGCTATCGTCGATATCTGTTCCAAACAAAGAAACGTCTGCTTTGTCGGTAGGTGGAAAATCGGGAAGATGGATTTCCATGCCCCGGATTTGATTTTTGACGATAAAGGGGTTATATGGAGGCGTTCCCATTGCAGATAAAGATACCGGGTTAGTCAGATTAATGGTCAGATGCATGGTGTCGGCAGTAACATAAGGACATTCGAGTTCTGTGTTTGCCCCGATGCCGCAGTTGGAAGGAAGACGGTCGTAAGCATCATCATAAGCAAAAATCACGGCTTTGGATTGTCCGGTTTCGGTATGGTTGGCAGCTACATTCACAAGAGCATGACGCAAATCGGTGCCNGTAACNNTTGCCACATCTGCNGGAGCTATCGGAAGTTGTAATCCGAAGGCATTGTGAAAACTGGCGCCCATGGCTTCGGTNATAAGNGTAGCCGTAACCTGTACNACTTTATTNTGNGCATTGGTAATCTGGTTAAAACGGTATCCTACCACCAGATCATTAAAATCATAATCACCTCTCGAAGGCCAGTTATCTTCAAAAGCAAGGGTTCCGTAAGTAGTTTTGGAAGGATACCAATTGTTGAACGCTTTGGATGCATCATTGGGATAATCGTCAAAGGTGTCGGGAATACCATCGCCGTCGGTATCCGGCTGTGTAGTTACTATTACTGGCATACCATCGGTATTAACCGCAGTAACAGGATTAGCCTTCACATAAAGGACTCCGTCGTTAAAATCATTATCACAGGATCGGTCGTCGCGTCGCCAATCCTCGAAGGAGTACATAAATTCCAGACGGGTAGGATCACGGAGTATTAGCATGTGTTTATTGAGGCTTGCGCTGGTTTCAGGATTAAATTCCGGGATGGAATAAAGAACGTAACTGCCTACCGAAACACCATTATTTTTCCAGCCATTGGGAACAATTACCCAACCCAGCGATTTGCCGGCAGGAAAGCGTCCCAGGTATACTTTATTCCCGGGAGTTAGGCCCCCACCACTACCCGAATTGGAAAGATTTGGGAAAATAATATGAATCGTATCAATCTGGGCAGCGCTTTGCGGCGGCTGATCGGTGTTAAAAACAAAAAAGCCAAGGCTGTTTAACCAGGTAGCTCCTTCGGTAATATAAGTAATCCACACATCGCAGGTCTCAATAAGATTGAGATTATTAGGGACAGTGGAAGCTATAAATTCGGGATGATATACCGGTACAGCCTTGCGTTCGGGCAAGGTAGCATTCAGGTCGTTCAATAAGGTTGCATCTACCGGATCATTGGGTGAAACTAAATAATTGGGCACACCCTGCGAATTATAAGTGCCCATATATACCCATTTGGTTCCGGCAACATCTTTAAACAATGTTTCGCACGATTTCAAGTGTTTATTATTTTTTCCTTTTCCACCAAAGACAGCATTCACGGCATTGCCTGTTATGTTAAGTTTCATTTCGCGTATCAGCCCAAGGTAATCGTTGGTTACCGTAACCGTTGTAAGGTATGCCGGCAACGATTGTACAATAGTCCAAATACCTGAGGCATCGGTAACACCACCGGAAATATATATACCTCCAGAATCTGGCGAAGCGGTATAGATGTTGAAACGAACTTTGGACAACGGATTATCCATATTATCCTTCGCCGTAATGGTAAAAGTTATATCCTTACCGGTGGACCAGTTAAAATTCTTATCTACGACAAGCTCATCCATGGCTTTAATCTGGCTGGGCTCTGGTTCGTTATTATTCGATTTGTTGCACGAAATAAGCATGGAAACAAGAGGAATCAACAATAGACCACTTAACATTTGCAGGTTTACAACTTTCATAAAATTATAATTTAAAAAATAATATTAATTTTTATTCAACACTTTTACCTGATGGCAGGAACAGGCTGTTCTCTTATTATCTATTTGTAAATAATATAGCTCACAATTTGCTCATAAATCGAACGTAAACAAAATTAAAAAAAAATTATTATTACCAAACTTTCGTATGAAATTTTGTTTGTTTAATCAAAAAGCATCTATATTTGTAAAGTAAATGATATAAAAACGCTCCGACAAAATGCTTAAACGGCTTGCGATCATTGCTATTCTGCTTGTTTTTTCGCTCTTTGCGAAAAGTCAGACGCATGTACTGAAAGGAATAATCATTGACGATCTTTCACAAAAACCCGTTCAGGGAGTAACCATCAAGGTAGAACGCAGTAAAACCGGCACATTCACCGACAGGAACGGACGATTCACTCTGCCTTTGAAAAAACTGCCGGTAACATTGCAACTTACGGCTATCGGTTACGAAACCATGATGCTCGATATTACCAGATANGTCAGCGATACGGTAAGGATACCGCTTAAATCACAAATTTATATGCTGGAAGGAGTTGCTATTTCGGCGAGTCCCGTTATTCCTGTTTTTAAAGACGATCATTATTCGGTTTTGGATTATGAAATTATGGATGATAACCTGCTGTTGCTTGTCTACCGTTACCGCCTCAAGCGTTCGCAACTGGTATTGCTTACCCGCTTAGGCGATACGCTTGATTATACCGATGCACCCGAAATTCCTTCAAAATTATATAAAGATGCTTTGGAGAATGTGCATTATGTTACCCAGGACGGAAGAGCCTATCAGTGCTTCTTTTACGTAGGGGCAAAAAAGTTAATTTTTACGCACATTACCCAGTACGACACCTTGTATGATATTATGAAGAGTTTTACTTTTTCGATTAACAATCGTTTGTATTTCCAGGAATACAGTCCCGATGGGTTTATCAGCAGCATTGGTTATTGGCAAAGTTCCAAAGGGAAACATTATACCCGTTTTATCAGGGATGAAGAGATGATCTGGCGAATGAAAGATGATCTGCGTGCAAGAAAAGCAGGTTTTTGTGCTTTGCCAGCCGATAATATGTTTTATTATAAGAAAATCAATGCACCCCTGTATAAATTTGGCAACGACCGGATGTTGCTATTTAATTTTCCGAACGATTCTATCGAAATTTTAGATACAGGAACGAACATCATCAGCGGCGTGCCCATTACCTTTCATAAAGAAGATGAGCTTAATTTTGGGAACCAGCTCGGGCATGTTTTTGATAACATCGGGAAATCCTTTATTTCCGGAAAAGATAAATGGGGTAAAAATATACTGATGGACGTTCCTGCCGAAAAGGCGTATACGTATAATATAAAAAACGGCATTTACCATCTTAAGCAAATCGACCTTTATACCGGTGAATTAGATGATTGTAAAAGTATACCCTATATTTTCCCCAAGAAGGTTCAGATATATAAGGGAGAAGTGTATTTTCTGTACAAAGGTTTAGGAGAAAAAGATAAATGGAAATTGTTGAAAATGAAGGTTTGTAATTAAAAAATTACAGGGCCTGCAATTCCCCGGATGCTCACATTTTAATTTGGGGATGCCTGCTTCGATTACCGGAAAGCAAAGCGTTAAGTAAATAGTTTTTCGTTCAACGTCTCAAAGCAATATCCCTGAGCTAAAAAATATTCAATAAACCTGGGAAGTGCAAATTGCAGGTTATTTTCAGCTTTGATGTTGTCGTGAAAAACCACTATTGAACCGGCTTTTGTATACCTGATGGAATTTTGCAGGCATTGCTCCGGCGTAGTATTACGGTCGAAATCGCCGGTAAGTACCGACCACATAATGATATTGTATTCCTGACGAAGCGCTTCGATTTGCGATGATTTTATTCTGCCATATGGCGGACGGAAAAGGGATGTCTGAAAATACTGACTACACTTTTTAACATTCTCCACATAATCCGTTGTTGAGTAATCCCAACCTTTCAGGTGATTAAATGTATGACAACCTACCGCATGTCCGGCACTGAGCAAGCATTCAAACTCGGATGGATGTTTTTTAACATTCTCACCTACGCAAAAAAAGGTAGCTTTAATTCCGTATCGAGCAAGGATAGAAATGATGCCCGGTGTCGTTTCGGGCACCGGACCATCATCAAAAGTTAAAAATAATNTTTTTTCAGTTACAGGTATCCGCCAAATCAGCTTATTACCAAAAAGCCACCGGTAAAATAATGGAGATTTGACCAGATACATCTTCTATTGCCCCAGGTTCTTATTTTCTTTCACATAAAAACCATAATATTTTTCAAAAACGCCNAGAGCCTTTGTTTCCAACGCTTTTTGATTATTTGCCTTTGCCACCTGTCCAATACGTTGCAGTACGGCAAGCGCCTGTTGTTTATCCATATTAAACTGACTGGAATAAACAGGATCAAGACTGTAATAATACGCCAAATTCTGCTGATAAATATTCAATAAGCGGGTAAAAAGCTTATTGCCTTTATCAAAAGCTCCTGCTTTATAATAAGCTTCTGCCAACGGCAACATATAATAATCATACGTCAGGCAATTATCAGGAAGTTCCTTCTGACACTTGTCGCCAACGGCAATGGCTTTATCTTTTTTCCCTTCAACAGCCAGTTGATCGGCTAATCTGCCAAAGTTATTACGGACATTCAGAGCCATTCGGCGATGGGTTTCATCCAAATACACTTTCGGATTATTCATGTTACCCCACGTAAACTTATTCATAAAATTATCATACATCGGTTGGGAATTCACTCCGCCAACCTGACCACCATCGTTTTGTACTTTGACAGGAATGAGATGATAAGCTAAACCTTCAAGATACAAATAGTCGGAAAGTCCGGAAAAAGCTTCATCTAAATTGGGGCTCGAAAAATATACCGGGCGTTTCCAGTTGTTGGTAGCAAGGAAATCGAGTAGCATCAAATAATTTTTTGTAAGGCCGTTGCCTTTTACTTCAAAATTTACCGGAACAATGGAATCGNCCCANGCTTTGGGAACAGTGCCATTGGCAACCACAAGGTTTGAATCAACCGGAATATACATTTTTTTTGAAGGAATGTAATTCATGAGTTTGCCATTGTTGACTTCGAGACGATTATTATCGTCAGCAATAAAATTGATGATATCTTTAACGCTAACAGAAATATTCTTGGTGTTTCTGTCGTAAAGCACAACGTAATCGCGNTTGCCATCACGGTACTGGTCGTGTTTCATCGAAAAAGGCACTGGATCCGAATCATAGGCTTTGCGGGTCATCTGATCGACATACCAGCTACCGGAAAGCAAACTAAGGTTCACTACGCGCACATCCGTACGAATACCTTCTACTTCCTGAGCATACCAAAGGGGGAATGTGTCGTTATCGCCTATTGTAAACAAAACAGCATTGGGAGCACATGAATTCAGGTAATTTTTCGCTATTTCAAGAACCGAATATCGTCCGGAACGATCGTGGTCGTCCCAACCTTGTTGCCCCATAATTCCTGGAACAAGGATAAGAGTGAAAAAGGTAACCAGAATAACGGTAAGCATAGGCTTAAGTTTGCGGCTTATCCAATCGTATAAAGCAAGCACTCCAAGCCCTATCCAAATGGCAAAAGCATAAAAGGAACCGGCATAGGCATAATCCCTTTCACGAGGCTGCGGGCAGTATTGATTAAGATAAACAACAATAGCCAGTCCGGTCATCACAAACAACAATGCAACCACCCATGTATCATTTTTCTGGGTTTTATAATGATAGTATAACCCTATAAGTCCCAAAATGAGAGGCAGAAAATAAAATTTATTGGTTCCTTTGCTTTTCATGCTGTCGGGAAGGTTATCCTGAGGACCCAGGCGAGCATTATCCATGAAAGATATGCCGCTAATCCAATTACCGTCGGAATTATTACCAAATCCTTGAGTATCATTTTGTTTTCCGACAAAATTCCACATAAAATAGCGATAGTACATATGCCTAATCTGGTAACTGAAGAAAAAGCGCAGGTTTTCGGTAAAAGTGGGTTTGTTAATGGTCTGAGTTCCATCGGGAGTTTCAACCTGTATCGGTGTTCCCTGTATTTTTCCCCATCTTTTATATTCATTTATCTGTGATTGTTCCGAACTACTCCACATACGCGGGAATAGCGTAGTAAATCTTGGATCGTAAACGGGTACAGTACCTTTTTTATCATTGCTTATTACATATTTTCCCTTGGCATTATCCCGTTCGTATACCGGCTTTCCATCTTTTGCATCTATGGATGGAGCATTAAAATACTGTCCTGTTAGCAAAGGCCAGTCGCCGTATTGTTCACGGTTAAGATACGAAAGCAAACCAATAGCATTGGAAGGGTTATTTTCATTGATCGGTGTGTTGGTGTTGGAACGTATTACCAGCATCAGAAACGAAGAATAGCCGATCAGAATAAAAGTAAAAGCAAGAATAATGGTGTTGGCTACTACTTTTTTATGTCGCCGGGTATATTTCAATCCCCATACAATTCCGCCGATCAGAAGGATAAAATAAATAATTGTACCCCAATTGAATGGTAATCCTACCGAATTGACAAAAAACAGTTCAAACAACCCGGCTAATTTCACAATCCAGGGTATGATACCATTCATTATTCCGGCAAGGATAATGATGGAAATTATAAAAACAAGAACAATATTTTTGAAGGAATGATTCTTATATTTCTTGAAATAATAAACAAACGTTATTGCTGGTATCGTAAGCAGATTAAGCAGGTGAACACCAATGGAAAGCCCCATAAGATAGGCAATAAGGATAAGCCAGCGTAAAGCATATTTTTCGTCTGCTTCATCTTCCCATTTTAAAATCGCCCAAAAAACAATGGCTGTAAAAAATGATGACATGGCATATACTTCACCTTCCACAGCTGAAAACCAGAATGAATCGCTGAACGTATAAGCTAATGCACCAACCAGACCACTGGCTAAAACAGCATACATTCTGGGCTTGGAAAATTCGCCATGTTTAACAATGATCTTCCGGGCAAGGTGGGTAATGGACCAAAACAGAAATAATATCGTAAATCCGCTGCATAATGCCGACATGGTATTAACCATACGAGCCACATGTTGCACATTGCCAAAAGCTAAAAGCAAAAAACGCGAAAAAGATTGACGGGACCTAGTCATCTGGATAGAGGAGGTGCTCCGGGGGGATGCTCCTAACCTGCAAATTTCATTGCCGTTGGCAGATGTAAATTGCAGCCGCATTCCCAAAAACTTTGCTGTTTGTTGGGAAGTTAGTACTACATGTAAACCCAATGGAAGCAAAGCGTAAATACCTGCTACATCCTAAAAGATTGTTTTAGCCTTTTTGGTAAATCATCTCGTTTTTATATGATTTGTTTGTGCCCGATTAGATCAGCCGCGCGAATTTAAGCAAATTTGGATTGCCACTTACTCTCAAAATCATCCTATCTCTCTTGCCAAAAATTTTAGGTAATAAGATGAAATATCGCATGAGGGCCTATGTTCATAGCCAACCGGAAATGGTATTTTTATGGATTATCGCATGTAACCGCAATAAATTAAAAAAAATTAATTAACACATGAAACGATTAGTATTGATACGTCATGGCGAAAGCCAATGGAATAATGGAAAAGCCGCTTTACGGGATGGACGGAATATTCCCCTTTCCTGAAAAAGGTATTGCCGAAGCTAAAAAAAGCCGGTAATTACTAAAAGAAAATGGGTTTTAATTTTGGAATTAGTGCATAGCACGATCTTACCTAAACGTGGCCATTAAAACACTTTGGTTTATGTTCTTGGAAAGAAATGGACTTTGATGTGATACCTGTTAAAAAATCCTGGGCGGCTCAACGAAAAGGCATTATGGCAATGCTTCAGGGATTGAACAAAACGAAATGGCAGAAAAAATACGGAGATGATCAGGTGGCTTTATCTGGCCGTCGCAAGCTAACGACATCCCTCGCTCCCCTTTGAAGCAGGGATGACCCCGCAATCCAAAACTTGTCCTCGCTTATAAGGAATTGTTGCCGCAGGCGAAATTGCCATTAACTGAAGCACTTAAGGATANAGGTGGGTAATGGACCAAAACAGAAATAATATCGTAAATCCGCTGCATAATGCCGACATGGTATTAACCATACGAGCCACATGTTGCACATTGCCAAAAGCGAAAAGCGAAAAGAAACGGCCTATCATCTGAAAAAGAGGAGCTCCGGGAGGATGGCCCACCTGTAATTTCATTGCGGTTGCAATATATTCACCGCAATCCCAAAAACTTGCCGTTGGCTCGGAAGTTAATATATAAACCAATGAAGCAAAGGCAAATACCACCCATCCTAAAAGATTGTTTAATTTTTTGTAAATATTCATTTTTATGTGATTTGTTTATGCAGATAAATCAGCCCGCGAATTTAAGCAAATTTGACGCACTTACTCAAAATCATCCTATCTTTGCAAAAAATTTAATAAGATGAAACGATTAGTATTGATACGTCATGGCGAAAGCCAATGGAATATGGAAAACCGATTCACGGGATGGACGGATATTCCCCTTTCTGAAAAAGGTATTGCCGAAGCTAAAAAAGCCGGTAAATTACTAAAAGAAAATGGTTTTAATTTTGAATTAGCATACACATCTTACCTGAAACGTGCCATTAAAACACTTTGGTTAGTTCTGGAAGAAATGGACTTGATGTGGATACCTGTTAAAAAATCCTGGCGGCTCAACGAAAAGCATTATGGCAATCTTCAGGGATTGAACAAAACCGAAATGGCAGAAAAATACGGAGATGATCAGGTGCTTATCTGGCGTCGCAGCTACGACATTCCTCCCACCCCTTTGAACAGAGATGACCCCCGTAATCCAAAACTTGATCCTCGCTATAAGGAATTGTTGCCCAGCGAAATTCCATTAACTGAAGCACTTAAGGATACCGTTAACCGCATTGTTCCATATTGGGAAAATGAAATCTCAAAGTCGTTCGAAAAACATAACGAAATTATCGTTGCTGCTCACGGAAACAGTCTGCGTGGCATCGTAAAATATCTTAAAAACATTAGCGAATCTGACATTGTAAACCTGAACCTTCCAACAGGAGTTCCTTACGTTTTTGAATTTGACGATAAACTCAACCTGCAAAAAGATTATTTCCTCGGCGACCCGGAAGAAATCAAGAAGCTAATGGAACAAGTTGCTAACCAAGGGAAAGCAAAAAAGTAAGCCATTTTAATGGACGGCATTTTTTTCATTTTTATTCTTGCCATCGGACTGTCGTTCGATTCTTTTGCGGTATCTATTTCAAGCGGACTGTCGCTGAATAAAATAAGTTTTTTCAACGCCTGTAAAATAGCCTTTTCCTTGTCTTTTTTTCAGGCGTTGATGCCGCTTATTGGCTGGTTTATTGGTTCTCAGGTAAAAAATTACATGCTCGCCTTCGACCATTGGATAGCATTTGGTTTATTATTTTTACTGGGAATAAAAATGATATACGAAAGTATCAAAGCATGGAAAAATGGAAAAGAAAAAAAATTCAATCCCCTTAATTTCTATGTACTTATAGGCATGTCGTTGGCCACCAGCATCGATGCATTGGCCGTCGGACTTAGTTTTGCACTTCTTGGAGTACATATTATTATTGCATTGTTCATTATCGGAGCTGTTACCTTTATCATTTCCATGACAGGTATTCTGGTAGGTAAAAAAACCGGCGGACGATTCGGAAAACAAATGGAAATCATCGGCGGATTGATATTAATGGGAATAGGATTGAAAATTCTTATCCAACACCTTTATTTTTAATAAAAATCTTTAACTTTGCAACCGTTTTTGGTTCATCAATTGATTTTTAACAAGAAATACATTATCTTTGTGCAAAATAATGTAAGTATTCATTTATAGCCATTTATCAATACTGATAATCATTAAATTTACACTATTTTCCTTAAACTGCGTATTTTTAAAAAATTCTATAATTATTAACTTTTTTATTTCTCAATGGAATATTACACCCAACTCGAAAAACTGATCATTCCCGAATATGGCAGAAACATCCAGATGATGATCGAATACATCGTTAACTTACCCGACAGGGAAAAGCGCAACCGTATGGCACACGCCCTCGTAAATATTATGGCACAACTGCATCCCGAAATGCGTGAAGTGGGCGATGTAAAACGAAAACTTTGGGATCACTTGTACATTATGTCCGATTTTAAATTGGATGTCGATTCTCCTTTTCCAGCCCCTTCGCCACAGATTTTACTCGACAAACCCCAGCAACTTTCCTATCCATATAAAGATATTAAATTTCGGCATTATGGGAAAAATCTTGAATTGCTTATCGAAAAGGCCATTCTGATGGAAGACGGCCCGGCTAAAAATGCTTTTATTAAAGTGATTGCCAATCACATGAAAAAATCTTATCTTACCTGGAACCGCGATTCGGTAAGCGACGAAGTTATCGGCCAGCATTTAAATTTCTTATCCGAAGGAAAATTAACGCTTAGCGAGGACATCCGGCTCAATAACACGCTCGATATACTTGCCCGNGCAAAAAAGAAAAAATTTATCGAAAAAACAAANGAAANCANCAATTCCAGAAGNCANCGNAACTGGCCCCGGAAAAAATAANCCAGCANTTCAGCGCAGATAGTAAATAACCGATGCAGGNAAAAACCATAAATANCAATTTTGCATTTTTCAAACTTTTGCTATTTTATTAATTATGAGNTCATTTGAAATTATCGGCGGAAAATCGTTAGGAGGTGAAATAATTCCCCAGGGNGCAAAAAATGAAGCCCTACAGGTGATGTGTGCCGTTATTTTGACTTCCGAAAAGGTTACCATTTCCAACGTTCCCAATATCCGTGATGTAAATCAATTGCTCGATCTGCTGAGTGATATTGGAGTAAAAATCGCCAAAATCGCTCCCGAAACGTATACCTTTCAGGCCGATGACATAAATCTTGAATACCTGAAGACTACCCAGTTCAGGGAAAAAGGAGCCTCTCTTCGTGGATCCATTATGATACTTGGTCCATTGCTTGCCCGCTTCGGCAAAGGATATATTCCACAGCCGGGCGGCGATAAAATTGGGAGACGAAGACTTGATACGCATTTTATAGGTTTACAAAAACTGGGTGCAAAATTTGATTACGCCCTCGAAGAAGGTCTTTATAAAGTGGATGCCACATCATTGAAAGGTTGTTATATCCTTTTGGACGAAGCATCCGTTACTGGAACAGCTAACATCATCATGGCATCCGTTTTTGCCAAAGGCGAAACGGTTATTTTTAATGCTGCATGCGAACCTTACATTGTTCAGCTTTGTAAGATGCTTATCCGCATGGGTGCAAAAATTTCGGGTACCGGTTCCAACCTGCTTACCATCAAAGGTGTTGAAAAGTTAGGAGGAACCGAACATCGCCTATTGCCAGATATGATTGAAGTGGGAAGTTTCATCGGACTTGCCGCCATGACGCAAAGCGAAATCACCATTAAAAATGTTAATTATCAAGCTTTAGGTATTATTCCCGAAGTTTTTAAACGTCTGGGTATCCAGATAGAATTACATGGCGACGATTTATACATTCCGGCTCAGGATCATTATGAAGTGGAAACTTTTATGGACGGCTCCATCATGACCATTGCCGATGCTCCATGGCCCGGTTTTACTCCCGACCTCATCAGCATCGCCCTGGTTGTNGCCATCCAAGCCAAAGGAAGTGTTCTTATCCATCAAAAAATGTTTGAAAGCCGGTTATTTTTCGTGGATAANCTTATTGATATGGGAGCTCAGATTATACTGTGCGACCCGCACCGTGCAACCGTGATAGGATTAAACCATCAATATCGTTTGCGGGGCATACGTATGAGTTCGCCTGATATCAGGGCGGGAGTTGCCCTGTTAATTGCNGCTCTTTCGGCAGATGGTAAAAGTATAATTGATAATATTGAACAAATTGACCGCGGCTACCAGAACATTGACCAACGATTACAAAAGCTCGGCGCTCAAATCCACAGAATTGATTAATGGTTGNTAACCAATCTGTTTATCCCGTTCTTTTTTTGCACTGTTTTTTATCTTTGATACCATTTAAACACAAATATACCACTGCCAATTTGACGCAAGCAAGCAATTGGCAAAATCTTTGATTAGCCGAAATTATTCGACAATTTTTAAACACTAATTCTTTACAATATTATAAATATATCAAACCAATGATTGGAAAAAAGAAGACAAAAACGGAAGATGAAGATAATGCTATCGATAGTCAGGAGCAGAATAATGTAAAACAGGAAGAAAAACAAGAAGTAAAACCTGAAAAAGAAGAAGCAAAAACGGAAAAACATTCAAAATCCGAAAAGAAAAAAGAAAGTAAAGAAGAAGAGCTTCAACAAAAGTTAGATGAACAGACTGATAAATATTTACGTCTGTATTCGGAATTTGATAATTACCGTAAACGTACCCTGAAAGAACGCATTGAGTTGAGTAAAAATGCTTCGGAGGACATTATAACCAACCTGCTACCAGTAATCGATGATTTTGAACGGGCCATCAAGTCGTTCGACGATTCGGAAGAATTAAAGCCGATGAAAGAAGGCGTTGTATTAATTTATTCCAAACTGATGAATATTTTGGGATCAAAAGGGTTGGAAGCCATTGAATCCATTGGTAAAGAATTTAACACCGATTTTCACGAAGCCATTACTCAAGCTCCCGCCCCTTCAGAGGATATGAAGAACAAAATAATGGACGAAATTCAAAAAGGCTATCAACTTAACGGCAAAGTGATTCGTTTTGCTAAAGTTGTTATCGGAAATTAAAATTAGTCTATTAAAAAATTTTTAAATCAAGTTACTAATTGTGGCTAAAAGAGATTATTACGAAGTATTAGGCGTTTCGCGAAATGCCAGCGAAGCNGAAATAAAGAAAGCTTACCGGCAAATGGCATTAAAATATCACCCTGATAAAAACCCCAACAACAAGGAAGCGGAAGATAAATTTAAAGAAGCTGCCGAAGCCTACGAAGTGCTGAGCAATCCTGAAAAGAAAGGCCGTTATGATCAGTTTGGACACGAAGGTGTCCGGGGAATGGGCGGAAGCGCCGGATTTGGTGGCGGCGGTATGTCGATGGATGATATTTTCAGCCAGTTTGGCGATATTTTCGGAAGTGCTTTTGGCGGTGGTTTCAGTAATTTTGGCAGTTCATTCGGCGGAGGAGATCGTCGCCGAAGAGTAAACAAAGGCTCCAATCTTCGCGTAAAGGTAAGTCTTACCCTCGAAGAAATAGCCAATGGAGTTGAGAAAAAATTAAAAGTCAATAAACTGGTAAGCTGCCAGAATTGNAAAGGCACCGGAGCCAAAAATGGTTCTTCCTACAAAACCTGCTCTACCTGCCATGGCACAGGCCAGGTTACACGGGTTACCAACACCTTTCTCGGACAAATGCAAACCAGCTCTGTATGCCCTCATTGCGGGGGCGAAGGTCAGGTGGTGATCGAAAAATGTACTTCCTGTAANGGCAATGGCGTAATCAAAGGCGAAGAAGTGATAAGTGTTGCTATTCCTGCCGGCGTTTCGGAAGGNATGCAATTATCCCTGAGCGGAAAAGGTAATGCAGCAGCACGAGGCGGAATTCCNGGCGATTTAATCGTGTTGATTGAAGAAATAAAACATCCCGAATTGAAACGTGATGGCAACAACCTGCTTTATGAGCATTTTATCAGTTTCCCCGAAGCTGCACTGGGTACCAATATAGAAGTTCCTACCATTGAAGGCAAGGCTCGTATAAAAATCGAACCCGGCACTCAATCGGGAAAAGTTTTACGATTAAAAGGAAAAGGCTTGCCCACGCTAAACTCCTACGGAAAAGGCGATATACTAATAAGCGTTAATGTTTGGACTCCACGAAATCTCAGCCGCGAAGAAAAAACATTGCTCGAAAAATTAATGTCGGCTGAAAATTTCCGTCCGAATCCGACAAGCCGCGATCACAACTTTTTTGATCGTATGAAAGAATATTTTCAATAATTTCGTTTGACAAATGTTTGGTATTGGAAACAAAACCAACGAACATTTATAGTAATCATTAATCTCTGAACCTGATGGATTTATTTTCAGCCAACAACATCACCAAACGGTTTGCCAATCATACAGCTCTCGACAACGTGAGCATTGCGGTACCCGAACAAAGCATCTTCGGGTTGCTTGGACCAAACGGTGCCGGAAAAACTACGCTCATTCGCATTATTAATCAAATAACCGGGCCCGACGAAGGTTCGTTGTTATTTGAAGGAAAACCATTGATTCCCTCGCATTTGGAACAAATAGGTTACCTGCCCGAAGAAAGAGGTCTTTACAAAAAAATGAAAGTTGGCGAACAAGCATTATACCTTTCGCAACTGAAAGGTTTAACCAAAAACGAGGCTATTAAATCCTTAAAATACTGGTTCGAAAAATTTGAAATCCAAAGCTGGTGGAACCGGAAAGTGGAAGAACTTTCCAAGGGAATGCAGCAAAAGGTACAGTTTATTATTACCATCATCCATAAGCCCAAGCTTTTGATATTCGACGAGCCTTTTAGCGGTTTCGATCCCATCAACGTCAACCTGCTCAAGGAAGAAATTCTCAATCTGAGNAAAAATGGCGCTACCATTATTTTTTCCACCCACAACATGTCGTCGGTGGAAGAACTCTGCGATCATATTGCCCTAATTAATAAATCGCATAAAATNCTTGACGGAAGGGTGAAGGACATCAAAAAAAACTATAAGTCAAATCTGTTTGAAATNGAATTTTCCNGTTTTGAGGGCGATTTGCGNACTTTGCTTAACCCGTCGTTTGAAGTAAAAGAAACCATTCCTGATGGTGAAACGTCAAAAGCTACCATACAAATNAACAATTCGTGCACACCGAATGATTTGCTTCAGAATCTGATCCCAACGGTAGAAATTCATGCTTTTAACGAAATCATTCCTACGATGAACGATATTTTTATCTCCACCGTAAATTCTTATGTTTCCGGTTCCGCCGAACAGCAAACTAATCACGCAGGCTAAAAACCAAAAATTATTGTCATGAACAAAATTTCTCTCATCATCAGGCGCGAATATTTAACCCGGGTTCGTAAACGTTCGTTTGTCATTATGACTATTTTAGGTCCGATTTTAATGGCTGCACTCATGATATTGCCGGCCTATTTTGCCCAAAAATCAGACGAAAACCGAACAATTGGGGTAGTAGATGAAAGCGGTATTTTCTTTAAAAAAATTCCCGATACCGACAATTTGAAATTTACATACATAACCGAAGAAATAAATACTGCCAAAAACAACATGAACAAGGAAGGATTGTATGCTATCCTTTATATACCCAAGCCTGCCTATAGCGTACCCACCAAAGCCATACTTTATTCCGACAAACAACCCGGTATAAATATAAAATCACACATCAAATCGGCTATGGAAAAAGAAGTGGAACAACTTAAGCTTCAAGCTTCCGGCATCAACGAAGATGTGCTGAATTCTATTAAATCGGATATAACCTTAGCGTCCATCAAAATGGGTGAAAAGGGAAGCGAAGAAAAAAGTTTCGTAGAAGTGAGCATGATTTTAGGCATGTTTTCCGGCATTCTCATCTATTTTTTCATCTTCCTTTTTGGTGCACAGGTCATGCGCGGTGTGATAGAAGAAAAAACCAACCGCATTGTGGAAGTTATCATTTCGTCGGTAAAACCTTTTCAACTAATGATGGGGAAAATTATCGGCGTTGCCTTGGTAGGGTTAACACAATTTCTGTTATGGGTTTTTCTAACCATTGCTATCGTTGGAATATTTAAAGTTTCCAATCCGGGGACATTTTCCGGTTCCAAGCCTCAACAAATGATGACCGACAACCGCGTTAATCCGGCAACGGCAAATACCTATCAGCAACAAGCAAACAATGCAAACGAAAACCAGGGAATATTGGAAGCCATCGGTTCTATTGATTTCGGGGTGATGATTGGCTCTTTTCTTTTTTATTTCCTTTTCGGATACCTGCTCTATGCCGCATTTTTTGCAGCCATCGGATCGGCAGTGGACAACGATGCAGATACGCAACAATTTATGTTGCCAATCACGGTGCCTCTCATCCTTTCCATTGTCATGGCACAATANGTCATCAATAATCCCGACGGTCCCTTATCCTTTTGGTTATCCATCATTCCTTTAACTTCACCTATCATCATGATGATAAGGATACCTTTCGGGGTGCCTTTTTTCGATCTGATTCTTTCCATGGTTTTACTAATACTCGGTTTTATTGGCTCCACCTGGCTGGCTGCCAAAATTTACAGGACAGGAATATTACTATATGGGAAAAAAGTTGACTACAAGGAATTGTGGAAATGGATAAAATATAAAGGCTGACATTAAACAAGCCATTCAATAAATTCACCTTATCATGCCAAAAATTCTGATTGTTGATGATGAAATAAGTATCCGCAATACTTTACGTGAAATTTTGGAATACGAGAAGTATACCGTGGATGATGCTCCTGACGGAATGACTGCTATCGAATTGGTCAAAGCTGGTCATTACGATGTTATTCTCTGCGATATCAAGATGCCGCAAATGGACGGAATCGAAGTACTGGAAGCCATTCAAAAACTTTCGGAAACACCTGTGGTAATGATTTCCGGGCACGGAACCATAGAAACAGCCGTGGAAGCCATCAAAAAAGGCGCCTTCGACTATATTTCCAAACCACCCGACCTGAANCGCCTNCTTATTACNCTGCGCAATGCCATAGAAAAAGCAAGCCATGTTACGGAAATAAAAGTGCTGAAACGCAAAATCAGCAAAACCTATGATATGATAGGCGAATCACCGGCCATCAACAATATCAAAAACATGATTGAACGGGTAGCTCCTACCGATGCCCGAGTGCTGATTACCGGCGATAACGGAACCGGAAAAGAACTGGTAGCCCGCTGGCTTCATGAACTGAGCCCCCGAGCCGCGGCTCCTTTCGTAGAAGTGAATTGTGCAGCTATACCTTCCGAATTGATCGAAAGNGTCCTTTTCGGACACGAAAAAGGCTCATTCACCTCAGCCATCAANCAGCGCAAAGGCGATTTTGAACAAGCCGATAGCGGAACTCTTTTCCTTGACGAAATAGGCGACATGAGCCTCTCGGCNCAGGCTAAAGTATTACGGGTGCTCCAGGAAAACAAAATCATGCGCGTAGGTGGTGAAAAGGAAATTGAAGTCAACGTCAGAGTTATTGCTGCTACNAACAAGGATNTGAAAGAAGAAATTGAAAAACGAAANTTTCGCGAAGACCTTTATCATCGNCTCAGCGTTATCCTTATTCANGTTCCATCTCTCAGCGAACGCNGGGACGATATTCCGATCCTGGCCAATCATTTTATTAAGGAAATTTCCGAAAATGAAGGCAAACCCCTTATGGCATTTACCCAAGAAGCNCTGGCCGAACTTCAGAAAATGCCATGGGCAGGNAACATACGCGAANTGCATAATGTGGTGGAAAGGCTCTCCATCCTTTGCGACAAGGAAATTACTGCCGACGATGTTTTGAAATATGCACAGCCGATGAAATGAGAAAATGGCTGTTAGCCGTTAACTATGGGTTGTTGGCTTCCGATGACCTGAAAAATAGGTTATTTCTTAAAAATTTCAAACCTAAAATCTCAAATTTCAAATCATTATTGTATCTTTGCAGTCCATTTTGGGGCTGACTGGATTTGACAGCAAGGGAGTGGGATTGTAAGCATGCCGAGCGTTGTGTAAGTGGCTCGTAAAACCCAATNCTCACAGCCTATAAACGGCGACAATTATAACTACGCATTAGCTGCTTAATCTAGGATTAAACACCTAATTGCTTCCCGGGAAGCTCTGTCCGACAGCGTCCCGTCAGAAGCATCGAAAAAGCCGGAATAAGCCTGCTGAAGTCTCGGCAGCAGGACGAAAATCAAAGAGAATACGATACCGATTGGCCCGCCTTTTACCGGTCTGTATCCGACAATCAACAAAAGGATAAGCATGTAGAAAGCACTTTTGCTACTTGTTTGGACCGGGGTTCGAATCCCCGCAGCTCCACTCAAAAACAAAAAANCCCAAGNTTCGGCTCGGGCTTTTTATTTTAAATCGTTTTTTATTAAAGATGCATGGGAATTCCGAACTAACGGTAAAGCAATCCGTTTTTAGCCGCAGCTTCAGGATAAATATTTTGACATAATTTCTTTTAATTTTTCCGATTTAACCGGTTTGGCTAAAAAATCGTTGATACCGGCATCAAAGTATTTTTTCTTATCATACTCATAAACATAAGCCGATAAAGCTATTATCGGCATATTCTTCCGGAATTTTCTTATTTCCATGGTCGCATCCAGGCCATTCATTACCGGTAATTGAATATCCATGATAATAATATCGATAGACGGATTCGACCGGCAAAGATCGACCGCTATTTTCCCATCTTTTGCAAATAATAACCGGGCGCTGGTTTCTTTTAAATAGAAACGAAGCAATTCTGAATTGTAGTCTTCATCTTCTACTATTAATACAAGTTTATCGCTAAAATCATATTCTTTTTTAACCGGATCATTTTTTTCATACATAGCTGATACTTCACGCGAAGGATTATACGGTATGGTAAAAAAGAATGTAGAACCTTTACCCTCCTCTGAATCAAATCGAATATCGCCATCTAACAGTTCAGCCAATCCTCTGGAAATGGATAATCCCAAGCCGGTGCCTCCGAACTGACGGGTATAGGTTTCTTCTTCCTGACGAAACCGCTCAAAAATGATGGACTGTTTCTCTTTTGCTATTCCTTTGCCCGTATCCTGAACAAAGAATTCCAGTTTATTACCCCGGATAGTATATCCGAATTTAATAAAACCGGTTTTGGTAAATTTAAGGGCATTGCTTAGTAAATTATTTAATATCTGCCGAAGTCTCAGGTCGTCCGACGTAATAAAGACCTTTTCTTCATCTATTGCTTTCTCAAGAATTATATTAAGGTTTCCCTTATTATTTCGTTTTTGTTCATTTTTATAAGATAGTAATACATCGTCGAGCAAATGATGCAGATCAAAGACAACTTTATTAACGACCAACTGATTGCTGTCAATTTTTGCAATATCAAGTATATCATTGATTATAGCCAGTAGATGTCTTCCTCTTTCGTTAATAATATTGATGTATTCGCGACGCTGTTCCGGGGTAAGGTCTTCGTCATCGAGAAGTTCGGAAAAACCAAGGATACCATTCATCGGAGTACGAATTTCATGGGACATGTTAGCCAGAAAAGCCGTTTTAAGATTATCGGAGCGCTTAGCTTTTTCGTACTCATTATGCAATTTCCTTTTTGCCTGACTAATAAGAACAAAAATAAAAGCACCGTACATTAGCACACCTGTATAAACATCTATAATGCGTGCAATATCAGAATCATAATTACTTATTAATTGAGGATTTGAATAATCAAGATAAAATATTAAAAGAATATTTAAAAGTAAAATTGAACAGACGATTAATAATTGTTTCCTTTCCCAAATAAAAATCAAAAGGCTTGATATAATAACAAAAAAATAAGGAGCCGGGCCATGCGATCCATAATTATTTACCCATAAATAATTTACAAAAGTTAGGCTTAGAAAAGTTAACAAAAATTTAAGGAGAAACATTTGTTTACCTGATTTTGCCCAATAATAAAACCCGCCAAATACCCCTGCCGAAATTAGGGGCATAATAATTAAATCATATTTAAACCCATTAAAAAAATTTATTGCTGTTCCTAAAACTGAAACAAAAAAAGCTACGATGCACAAAGATTTAATAAAACTTTGATTAAAGCTATCACTCTCTATGTGATTATTACTTATCTTACAATTACTATTTTTATGTTTAATTTGTAAGTTCACTTTCAAAATGAATTAGGGCAACAAAGCTAAAATTATAATTCTTTATTCAAAATTTTTTAATGATTTTTTTATTTCCCTTAAGATGTTAAAAACATTTACCAATTCCTGTATAAATTTAAATTTTATTTGGCATACATTTGCGACCTTGTAAATTCAAGATGTAAAGAAATTATTATAATAAAGAACAATAAAAAAGAAAAATAGTTTTTAATATTTTTACGATTAGCAAATTATTTTTTTGATTCTATGATATTTATTTTTATAAAGATTTAAATTTTTAAGTAAGTATGGATAAGCAAAAACAATTAGCATTAGATGTCGTTCGTCATTCAAAATCCATTGGAATGGCTTTGAACAACACAACAACCAAAGAATTCAACGGACGAATAGTTGATCTTGAATCAAAAAATCTTATTAACTTTTCCCTTTGCGATTATCTTGGATTATCTACCGATCTCCGTTTGCGCAAAGCCGCAGCAGATGCAAGTATGAAATACGGAGTTTATACGGCAGTATCCAGGACATACGTAAAATTAGGCATTTATAAGGAAGCCGAAGAAATTATTTCATCTATTTTCGGACAGCCCTGCCTTATTCTTCCACGCACCACGCTGGCTCATATTTGTGCACTTCCCGTTATCGTCGAAAAGGAAGATGTCATCATTCTCGACCAGCAGGTACATACCAGCGTTCAGCTTGGGGCACAATTAGCCGCCGCCCAGGGTTGTAAAATGGAAATACTCCGGCATAGCCGTATGGATTTGCTGGAAGAACGCCTGAAGGAATTATCGACTAACCATTCCAAGATATGGTATCTTGCCGATGGTATTTATTCCATGTTTGGCGATACGATACCCGTGGCCGAAGTAATGGATTTGCTGGATCGCTATCCCAAGTTTCATCTTTATGTGGACGATGCCCACGGAATGAGCTGGATGGGTGAAAACGGAAAAGGCTTTTTCCTTACAAAAACAAAATTTCATCCCCGTCTTGTTTTATGTACCTCATTAGGAAAAGGATTCGGTGCCGGTGGTGGCGCTATTGTATGCCCGGATGAAAAATTAAAAGAACAAATCGAAATATTAGGCGCTCCTTTGATGTTTACTTCTCCGGTAGCTCCTCCAACCTTAGGTGCGATTATTGAATCTGCCAAAATTCATCTTGGAAACGAAATAAAAGATAGGCAAAACCAGCTAAGATTGCGAATAGAAAGAGTCATAAAACAAGCATACAAACTTAACTTACCGATAATCGGGAACCAACCTACGCCAATTACTTTTATTGCCAGTGGCAAACCAGATATGACTTCTTGTATTTGTAGGACAATGTTAGATCGTGGTTTTTTTATTACTGGCGGCGTTTATCCATCTGTTCCGTATAATAACTCAGGCGTTAGAATTATAACAACTTTACATCAAAGCCTCGAAGATATCGATAATATGCTCGAAATTTTACGAAACGTATATGATGAAATTTTAAAAAATATGGACGTAAAAATGGAAGATATGCTAAAATTCTATCGGCATGTCGACTTTTTCGACGGCACCTATAAAGAACTTTAAGGTTTATCACCCAACACTGTCAGGAGCTTTTCGCACTGATAGGTTGGGGTTGATTATACTTACTCCACAATATTAATCTATAGTTCTCCTTCGGTAGTGGGCTGGCTGGACATTGTTTACCAATAAAAAGGTACTGCCTGCCGCACCTAACTGGCTTGCCTTTATCACCAGTTCTTCGTCGGGCAGAACATCGGAAGGCACTGCAGCATTGGGCTGGCTTGCCGTAAATATCCCCAAATTTACGCTCCCTGAATTATAAAACGAGAACTTTGTTTCATCGGTAAGCGAAATTTCGGCTACGGCAACAGATGCCGAAGGCACAATAAGCGTCAGCGAATTTTCTTTATCTCCTCGGCTATCGTTTTGGCATGTTTACGCAAACGAAGCAGCAAAAAATCGAACAACTCATCTATTTTTTCGGGAGTAGCCTGGTGTTTATACATCAGGTAACCCAGGTTTCCGTAAAGAGTTTGACAAACCAATAGCTTTTGTGAAAGAAACCCCCAGGGTTTAATAAACCCTGGGGGTTTTTGTACATTATTTGTATATTATTTGATTTTAACTGAAAAAAATACTTATTTTTTTCATACAGTATCCATTTCTTTATTATTTTTGTTTTTTATGGAGGA
>JGI20225J20221_1001116_pt1 | contig 31995 bp, 31 predicted proteins | sample BioMet4_FD_20221 | JGI IMG/M metagenome (IMG submission 20221)
TAGGGTTCGCTGAAAAAACATCAAACATTTGATCTGCAATCTATTAAGTAACTTTTTTGCTTGCTTCTCTGCACGAAAAAGATTATATTTGATGCATAAAGCTTGCAGACATGATAAAATACGAAAGCACAAATCAACTCAGTATAGAGGAATTTAAGACTCCTCTTCAACGCGAACTGAATCCTGAAAATCGTTGGGTAAAACTAGCCAAAGAAATACCTTGGGAAAAGCTGTCATCTATCTATTGTAAAAAGATGCATCAGAAAATGGGTGCCAGGAGTATAGCTCCCCGGATTGTTATCGGTGCGATGATTGTTAAGCATAAGCTTAATTTGTCTGATATTGAAACGATTGAAGCTATTCGCGAAAATATGTATATCCAGTATTTTCTGGGGTTGTCCGATTACACTTACGAGCCCGTTTTTGACCCGAGTCTTTTTGTTCATATCCGCAAGCGTCTTGGAGTGAAAGAATTTGATGAGATGACTTTGCTTCTGATGGATGAAGAAGATAAAAGGAAAGAAGATGATGAAGATAACAGATCTTCGGGGAATAAAGGAAATACTTTCAAGGAACCGGTAAAAATGGATGATAATGGAAATATAACCCATAAAGGAGACCTGAAAGTAGATGCTACTGTTGCCGATGCGGAAGTTCGTTTCCCTACAGATATTGATCTGCTGAATGATGCCCGTGAAAAGAGTGAGGATCTGATTGATTTATTATGTGCAAGGATGCATTTTGAGAAACCTCGTACTTATCGTCGCATTGCCAGAAGCAAATATCTGAACGTAATAAAGAGGAGGAACAAATCAAAGAAAATCGTCAGAAGAGGAAAACGTGAGCAGCTTCATTTCCTCAAACGTAATCTCTGCAGCATAGATAAACTATTGGATAAAAAGGCTGATAGTATGAGCTATCTCAACAAACGGGAAAAGAAATATCTCTTTGTTATCCGGTTGGTTTATGATCAGCAGAATCAAATGTACAATGCAAATAGCCACAGTTGTCAGGATCGGATTATAAGCATTCATCAACCTCATGTTCGTCCCATCGTTAGGGGTAAATCCAAATCTCAGACTGAATTTGGCGCAAAAATAGGAGTCGGATTGCACAATGGTTATGCCCGCATAGATCATTTGAGTTGGGATGCTTATAACGAGCATACAGATTTAGTGACTCATGTGGAGAATTACAAAAAGCATTATGGCTTTTATCCGGCCCGACTCTTAGCGGACAAGATCTATCTGAACCGGTCAAACAGGATGTTTTTGAAGTCTTTAAAAATAGAAATCATAGGTAAAGCGTTGGGGCGACCATCTGCAGATTCAAAGAAGCCCGAAGTTCGGAAAGCTATGGCAAAAGCAATGGGTGAAAGGAATGAAGTTGAAGCGTGCTTTGGAACAGCTAAAAGAAGATACCGTATGAACAATATCAGGGCAAAACTGGAGAGAACCTCAGCTTCATGGATTGCTGCCGGATACTTCATTCAGAATCTGATGAAGTTCTTTAGAGAGCTTCTCTGTGGCCTCATACAAATATGGCATTGCTTATGGGAATTGGGTAATGAGATTTATATATTTGAAAGAATAGAAAAAGAAAAAATCCAAGCTGCACCAATATTATATTGAGAGAGCTTGGACTTTTTCAGCAGACCCTAACTACATACATTGGTTTCAAATATCCAGTTATTATCGTTTATCTTTGTCAGGTAGCGCTCTGCAAGTGGATATTCTTCTGTGAGCAGATTTGCAGATAGTAAGCCCATTCTTAGTTTTATGGGATAAAGCTGAAAACTGCTTATCCTAAATACATCTATAAATCCGGCTTTATGCTCAGTCAGGTAATGCCAGGGGGCAGGTAGGATATCTACCTTTTCCATTCTAGAGAGATTAAAAAGCTTATTCTTTTTCTTCTCGGAATCGTAAGCCCATAACTGGATATAATTGGTAGTAAAGGCAAAAGGCTCTATTATTCGGTCACGAACTACTTTACTATTATGGGAACTGTAATTACATAAAACAACTTGCTTCTGCTGTTCTATAGCTTCCACCAAATGATTTACTATTGCTGCATTCTTCCCCTTAACAACTGTCTCAGCCAGAATTTTATAATCATAAACTGTATAGAGTTTCCGCTTCAGATTTTGTTTCAACAAATTAGTCTCGTCTATATTCTCGATTGCACTTTTCAGGATATAAGCTTCCTCCTCAGTGAAATGAATCAGTTGACTTATATCATTAAAATAGGGAGATGATTTATCTATCCGAATAACATCTCCTTTCTTTTTAATCACAAACCCGGCATCCTTAAAAGTATCTATATATCGATAAACTGTTCGTACGGACATCTGCAAAGTATCCGACAAATCTTTCACTGTATAGGATATATTTCCTGTAAGCATTTTCATAAGACGCAACAACCGTTCAAGTTTGGGTTGATCCATTATATTAGCTATTAATAGCCTGTATAGTTTTTACCATTCCCCACCCCTGAGAGCCTTTCATACCTACTCCGCTTTCATACATTATTTTCATCAGCTCTTTATCTGCCTTAATCTTAAACCGGCACATATATCCCCTCACCTTTGTTTCTTCCGGAGTATTTGCTTTGAAAGTAATCAGAACTGATTTTGGAATATTTAGCACGTTAAAACTAAAGTTCTGCGCTCCAGCATAAGGTATTCCATAAAATGCCTGATAACGGCTTAACAAACTGGACAAAATTGATTCTTCGGCCCATTCATCTGATGGAGAAAGATAGCTTGTTTTACCGCTATCTTCATGCTGCGAAATGCAGATAGGCGAAAGTGTTTCAAATGCCATCTCGTCTTCAAACTGAGGGGAAGGAAGAACTTCTATGCTTTGCACGTGAAACTGCACTAAATCGCTTTGATTTCCTAACTGAAATGTTTGGTTCATAAATACACCCTGAACAAATTTCTCGGTAGACTCTTCGGGCAAAAAAGAAACATACCACTCAACGGCATCACTATTAATTATAATACGNNNGCTGTTTCTTATCTATGGCATAGCTTGGAATAAAAAGTCTTGAATAAGTAAACAGCTTAAATCGTTTTCCATCCAGGGTAAAACCGTTATCGTGCAGCCAAGATGCATATTCCTCACTTGCACTTGACAGAATTTTATATATAACGGCTGATAATTCGTATTGGTAGTTCAACGGAAGTGCATTTCCAAATGCATGTTTTTCTGTGTTCAGTATAATTTTAAATTGCATAGGTTAAATAATTTTCCATAAAGTTAAGAAACAATATTTGAAATGCAAACAAAAAAAGGACAAAATAAATAATTTACTTCACAGATATGTGAAGTCCTTTTATGCGGATATTATTCTCACCTGTAGAGTCAATAATCATAAACTAGATGTATGATAAAAGACTCTTAAAATAATATAGATCTGAATTTTATAAAAAAAACACAATTCACTAATAAAGAAAGTAAGAGGCAGGAAAAGTCACAAAAACATCTCCATTTAAAAAAAATAATTCACCAATAAATTCAATTTATTCACCTTGAAATGAAAATAATTCACCTTGAAATATTCAACCATTAACCAATAATTTTAATAGTAATTATTCAATATGAAAATTCGTTTTTTTAATTTACTTTAAATATAGTTTAAAGTAAATTAAAAAACAAGTAATTATTGGAAATATTTTATTTAAAATATTTTCTGATATATACATAATTATTCAATCTTTATTCTTACATTTGTAGCATAACAAAACGTTATAATATATAAACAAATTAATAATTAACCATTTAAATTTAATTCTAAATGACCAATTTTATCAGCAAATACGCTCATGCTCTTTCAGGATGTCTCCGTTTTACAAAGGTGGCCGCTCTTTACTTCAGAAATTATGCAAAAACAAACGCAGCTAAAAAGCTGTTTATAGCTAAAATTAAAGAAGACAGCGATATGCATGCCGAGTTAATAAGTATAGGATATTCTCCTAATAACCAATTTATTACTCCAAAACAAATTACCGTGATTATTCAACACTGGGGCTATCCGGACGATTTTAACAAATTGCAGGACAGCAATAACCCAAACACCCGCAATGTAAATAATCAGAATCTCTGAAACATCTTCTCTCCTCTCAAAAAGGAAATAGACCTATGGTTTTTTATGAAATAAAAAATCTATTCTAATATATTTATTCAGCGCTGTTTAATGAGTGCTGAATAAATATATTCCATCCACAACAGCTTACACATCAGAAATTTACATTCTAGAATCATCGGCAGGTTTATCGGCAGGTTTTATTGTACAAAAAATTAACCTCAGAACTACATATTATTCCTTTATTACTTACACAATTCTGCCAAAAGATGCTTTTTTGTCCTAAAAATGCTTTTCTGTCTCAAACTCATTCTACACATTTGGGAGGTATTATACCAACGTATATATTTGCAACAAGAAACAAAAAAAATGATTTGTTAATCATAAACTTAATAGTACACAAACCTTGCAAATGGAAAACATAAATCTACCTTTCGAACCTTTTTCTTGCGGATATATACTTATTCCAAAGAAAATACTAACTCACAACTTCAATCAAAAAGACAGCAGCTTTTCTTATCTGGAAGCTTTTCTGATGGTACTTGCAAAAGTTAACTTTGAAGACACGGAAATAAAAATAAAAGGATGCGCCCTGGTATGCAAAAGAGGTGAATCGGCTCTGTCGTTTGCCAGCTGGGCCAAACTGTTTAAATGGACAATAGGTAAAACCAGAGTGTTCTTCTCAAAAATGGTCAAAGAGAAATTAATCAGCATCCACAATGTGAAATACGGTGTGAAGCTTATACAAGTAATAAACTATGATTCTTTGACTGGAAAGCGCAAGGAGAAAAGCCCCATGCAGAAGGAAAAGAAAAGCAGGACGTTGAAAAAAAGCGAAAATCAGTTCGAAATATTCTGGGAAAAATATCACCAGATTACAGGACTACCGAAAGTAGATATTGAACTGGCACGCATTGCATGGAGAAGACTTACGCAAAAGGATCGGGATATGGCTATCGAGAAAATTTACAGTTATTGCGTTTTTGTGAAAAATAGAGAATACTTTAAAAATGCCTGCAATTATCTCAAAGCAAAAAGCTTCTATAACGAAGGCATTTAAAAACGAATACAAAAAGAAACAAAATGGAAAAAAATATAAGTCTGCCTTTTGACTGCGATACCGAAGAAGTAGTGCTGGGCGCAATCATGCTCGAAAAGAACGCAATAACCCGGGCTATGCAGCATTTACGAACGGAGATGTTTTACTATGACAATCACCGGACAATTTTCGCCACACTGGTACGTATGTACAACGAAAGGCGCGATATCGACATTATCACCGTGGCCGACGAACTGCGACGCAACAAAGAGCTCGACAAGGTGGGCGGTCCCTTCTACATCACTAAACTTAGCAGCCAGGTAGTAAGCTCGGCTCACTTGCAATCTCATTGCTTGATTGTGAAAGATCTGTTTATTCGCAGGGAGGTGATTAAGGGGATAAGCAAACTGCTCTCCTCCGCTCAGGATATGATGGTGGATGTAATGGATGTGGTGTGCGATATGCAGGAACTGGCCTCGCAGGTGGAAAAGGATACTGTAAAAATGGATAATCTTCGCGATATGGAAACGCTGATGGAGGACACATTACAACTGGCAAAGCAGCGCATGGAGAATTCGGTAAACGGGGTTACGGGCGTTGACACCGGACTTACGGATCTGAACAAGATAACCGGTGGCTGGCAAAACAGTGAACTGGTGGTGCTGGCTGCCCGTCCGGCCGTTGGAAAAACAATGGTGGCGCTTTTCTTGGCAAAGGCGGCGGCAAAAACGGGAGTAAATGTGCTATTCTGCAGCATAGAGATGCAGGGTGAACGGTTGGGCGACCGGTTGATTCTGATGGAAAGTACCGTGAATCCGCATGCATGGCGCACCGGTCTCACCGGTGATCAGGAATGGAAGGAAGCGCATGAGGCTGCCCGTGAGCTAAGCACTTTACCCATAAAGATTGACGATAATCCATCTATGAGCATTGACTACATTCGCGCCGAGGCACGTTTATTGAAGAACAAGGGGAAATGTGACATTATTTTCATTGACTACCTGCAGCTCAGCGATATGAAAGATCACAGCAGAAATAACCGCAACCGGGAACAGGAAGTGGCTATCGCTGCCAGAAAGTCGAAGATGCTGGCAAAGGAGATGAACTGTCCGGTTATATTGCTCAGCCAGCTGAACAGAGAGGTAGAGAGTCGTTTCGGAAATCGTCCGCAGTTGGCAGATTTGCGTGAGAGTGGTGCCATAGAACAGGATGCAGACATTGTACTGTTGCTCCATAGACCGGCAATGATGGGGCAAGCCACAGACAAGGAAACCGGCTACCCCGCCGAAGGTCTGGGCATACTGAATATTGCCAAACACCGAAACGGGGAAACGGGCAATATTTATTTCTCACACAACAAGAGTATGACGAAGATTTGCGATTATGTGCCACCAATGGAATGGCTGATGAAACACAGTAAATAACCTGTAGCCTCACACAGACCACATACAATGCAACCTTCCTCAATCCAAACTCTTGCTATTGTCCTGATTCTGTTTTTAAGTGATTGATATTATTGTTTTTGAAAAGTGAAAAGGAGGCACTGTTTGCAGAATTTATTACGGCTCTCCCAGGTATTCAACAATAGCCCTCACCTGGCGCGGCGTATAGATGCGGTCGCGATGGTTGTATTCAAGCTGGGAAAGTTCGGCAGTTAGACGGGTGTTGCAGGAAATCCACCGCGCAAGGGTGCGCAGGGCACAGGGAATGGTCATGCAGGGATTGTAAAGGCAGGCCAGTTCTACCTTGGTGTACGTACGGATCTTAAATTCTTCTTCCATTTCTATCGTCGGTTTTCTAGTTCTTATTTCCATAAAGTTACTGATTTTTACTCTTTTTTCAAAGGATTATTGCCCTTAAAATGCAGTTTAATTGTAACTAATTCACTCTAATTCATCCTAATGCATTCTACTGTTTGGCCCCATCGGTAATGCCTTATATTTGTAAGGTTAACAGATGAGATAAGAGCTCTTCACAGTAGTATTAATCAATTAAAAAAGTAAAAAAATGAGTGTAACGTATTCAGTAGTTATGAGAAAGAATCCTGCCAAACCGGCAGAAGCGGGAAAGTTTTACGCATTGGCGCAATCAAGTGGTACAATGGATTTCAATGCCCTTTGCAAGGATGTAAAAGCCAGATGTACAGTGACTCGTGCAGACATTGCCGGCGTAGTTGAAGGAGTGCTCGACTCCATGATCATGGGATTGGAAGGAGGAAAGATTGTGCGTCTGGGCAACTTCGGCAGTTTTCAGCTTGGAGTAAACGGCAAAGGTGCTGCAACCGAGAAGGAGTTTAACTCCACCCTGATTAAAGGTACCCGGATTGCCTTCCGTCCCGGTCCGTTGCTGATTGAGATGCAAAACAACCTGGGCTACTCAATGGTTCCAAAGAAGGTGGTGAAGGTTACCACCAACGTGTAAGCACAGCTAAGGCAACGATTCTGATGCAGGGATAGCATCCGGAAGCTCTTACAGGAAGGCGGCAGGATAGCAATAACGACCATTTCCCGAAAAGAATCCTGCGAGCAAACAGTAAACCGGAGAGGCACCCCCTTTCACAGCGAGCGCCTCTCCTTTTATCAAACAATAAAGAAACAAGAACCATGAAAATTATCGATGGCATAATAAGTGTATTGCAGGTGGTGCTCCCCTTCCTGAAAAAGAAGGATGCCAAGGAGGTGCAGGATTTCACTGACCTGGTAAAGAGCCAGTTCAACTACCTGATGGAGCAGGTTACCAGGTTTGAAACCGATTATTTTGAGCTCTCCGAAAAGGTGCGGCAGATGTATCAGGAGATGATTACCCTCAACGCACAGCTAAGCCAGGCCCTGAAAGCGCAATGTCTGGTAACGAGTTGCAAAGACCGGCAGTAGCTATGAGAGACATAAACCTGATAGTAATCCACTGTTCCGCCACCAGAGCAGATAGAGACGTAACCGCACAGGACATAAATGCAGCCCACAAAGTAAGAGGATTCACCTCCTGGGGCTATCACTACTACATCCGCAAGAACGGGAAGGTAGAACCCATGCGCAACCTCGACGAGCCAGGTGCACACGCCCGGGGATACAACGCAAAATCAATAGGCATCTGCTACGAAGGCGGACTGGATACCAACGGTAAACCAGCGGATACAAGAACGCTATCTCAGCAAATAGCCTTGCATGCATTGGCAAGCAAGTTACTGAAACAATTCCCAGGCTCAAAAGTAGTTGGTCACAGAGACCTGAGTCCGGACAAGAACTACAACGGGATTGTTGATCCATTTGAGAGGGTGAAAGAATGTCCCTGTTATAATGTTTTAAAAGAAGTTTGGGGATAAAAACTAAAAAATGGGCAGAGGAATAGATTCTTCTGTCCATTTTTTATCAAAAAGTATAAGTAATGATGGCAGTTACACCTTTTATAAACTATTTAAGCACTCTCCGGAAAAGCCAGAGAATAAAAAACACGAAGGGCAAAGAAGATAACTCCCCTCCCTGCCCTTTAAAAAAAAATGAATATAAATGAATACGCTTTTAAGAATAAAAGCTAAATTTTGGATCTGGATTAATTATTACTTCTGACAAATTATTTTCATTATATTTCCTCAATAAATAGATGCCACATGCTTATTTTTATTTGACGTGCTTATAATTACAAGATTTATATGTAAGTTTGCATGTATTCAAAGAATATGGAAGAATACCTTATTCAGATTAAAGCCTTTAATACATTATAAAGCACAATGAAAAGAACAGTACTATTTGCATTAACCCTTTCACTCATAACGTTAGGATGCAGCAAGAATTGTCAGAAGCAAGGTGTCTTAAAGAATGAGAAAAGGGTTGTTAATGTAAAAAGAGAAGGAACATTGTCTGCATTGATTTTACCTACAGAGAAATACCTGATCACGGATCTTACTTTGAAAGGAAATTTAAATGGAGTTGATTTTAAGTTTATCCGCGAAATGTCCGGGCGCAATTATAGGGAAAGCATAACGAATGGGAAGCTTACCAGATTAGACCTGATAGATGTAAACATAATAGAAAGTGGCTGTTATTTCTTTTCTCCATATACAAAAAGACAGGAATATTGTTACACAGAAGCGAATACAATTCCAGATTTTGCATTCCAGAATCTGAGCAATCTAAGATCAATTATTCTGCCCCAGAACATTGTTTCTATTGGAACAGCTGCTTTTGAAAAATGCAAAGGATTAATCTCTGTGAAAATTCCAAGCAGTGTTAATTCGATTGGCAGTTTTGCTTTTAGGACATGCGAAGGATTAAAGCAGATTCACTGTAAAAGTAATATACCTCCCAAAGCAGAATCATACATATTCAGTAACATAAATAAAGCGCATTGCAAGCTGTATGTACCCAAGGGTTCTTCTGCAAACTATAAAAGTGCAAAAGAATGGAAGGGGTTTATCACGATCATTGAAGAATAGACTCGTTATTACTGGCTATTTTTATGGCATTTCACAGATAACAAGCCACTACATATAATGGATTTTACTTCCAGGGGTATCTTTGGATAAATGAAAGTGATTTAAGCAAAAAGAACAAACTATTTTCATTCTGCCTTGTTCTAAAAAAAGAGATGGTAGAAATTATTATTAGCTAAAAGTACTTCCTAAAAAGTCTCTTTTTTAGTTAATTCAAGATAGGATGAAAACGAATACTATTTCTAAATGTCTGCTTGTAATAATCTGCCTATTAATGAGTTTTGGATTACAAGCGCAAGACATTAAAGCAGATACTCTGAAAGTATCTGCGGGAAATCTGAGTGCTCTGCTAGGAGATAAGAAAGACCTGATTACCCATTTAATTCTCAAAGGGAAAATAAACGGAACTGACATTACCACCATTCGTAGCATGGCAAAACTATCGGTAATCAATTTGCTGGACGTGGATATTGTTAAGGGAGGAGTATTTAACAGTTCTCTTTATAACGACAAAATAGATATTACAAACAATGAAGTACCGGAAGAGATGTTCTATGCCAAAGATAATCTTACAGTGGTAATCCTTCCTGAGAATATAACCGCTATTGGCTTGAAAGCCTTTTCTGATTGTTCAAAGTTAGCTTCTGTCTCAATACCCGATGGGGTAATATCCATTGGAACCAATGCTTTTTATGGTTGCTCTAAGCTGATATCTGTCACCATTCCGGCCAAGGTCACTACTATTGATTATGGAGCTTTTCAGGAGTGCACTACACTAAAGGAGATTCACTGCAAAGCATTGATTCCAGTAAAAATTACAGCTTTTACTTTTCATGGATGCAGCATGGCCACATGCAAGGTGTTTGTACCCAAAGGCACTGCTGAAGCCTACAAAAGTGCAGATGGATGGAAAACTTTCAAAAATATCATTGAAGAGTAACTCTGAACTTATTAAATAGATTATCTTTTTATTCTATAGCAGATAAGAGTATCAACCGGAGTATTATTCAGAGTGGTTATCTGGATAAACATATCTGGTCTTTTAAACTCAAATCTGGCCTTTATCTTAGCTTGCTCCGGCGCAGAGAAATCTTTAAAAGGAACTGCTTCGCATACTTTGTTTGATGTAAACCATGATACAAAAACCATTGGCTCTGAACCTTTATAGATTTCGGTCTCTATAAACTTATCGGTACTTCTATCATATACATTCACGACTTTGACCTCCAATACTGTTTTTCTCTTTACAAGTACCTTGATATTGCCTTCTATTTTACTTCGGGAATATTTACCATCCCAAACAAAAGTACTGTCTTTGCTTATCTTTCCTTTCCAGGTTCCGGCAAACTGCTTTAATAATTCTATCTGATTAAGTTTTCTCTCTTTCTTATCATTTATAATCTTCTCCACAGTAGACTCCACACCATACACAATTTGCCATTTTACATCAATTCGTTTAAAAACAAAAAGTATAACTCCATGATCTACTAAAACAAAATGTCCGTCTTTATAGTCTGTCCGGTTCTTTATCTTTGCGGTGTACAGTACCGTTGAATTATCGAAAATCTCATATTTCTCGTCCAGAATATTATATTTCTGCCCTTTCTGAGTTTTAAATAGAGGTTTAAAAACAGCTTTATAATCATCATAGTTTAAAACATCGCCGTTATAGATGTATCTGAATTCGGGAGAATAATTTAGTGATTTCATTACCAAACGAAAATCGGCTTGCTCGCAACCAACAAAGAAAATAGTTGCAACATCCTTCACCTCTTTCTTTATTATACCTTTTTCGGCCTCGGACACAGGTTTATTCTTGCTAGTGCAGGAAAATAAAGTAGTTACAAAGAATGTCCAAAAAAGAAGTTTTGTTTTCATAGCTTCAGATTTATTCAGGTTTACACATAACAAAGATACCATTCATATAGTGATGTCTCAATATCCGAATCTTTTCACTTTAACAAACAGAAAGGTCAATTGGTTTTATAGGTCCGTCTAATAGCACTATCTACATAAGTATTAAATGCAAAAAGGCTCTTTTTACAGAGCCTTTCAAAATTTGTAGAGTATATAGTTTGGAAACTTATTTAGTTACCCTGGTAATAAACTCTCCTATCAGTTCAAGTGCTTTGGGAGAAAAAGTCTGTTCAATCACAGCATATTCAGCCAGTTGTCCGGTTTTGCATTCCTGAAAAAGATGGTTCATTCCCGGGATAGCAATTGTCTCAATTGATTTATTTCCACCTTTTTGCAATGCTTCCTTTATTCCGTTCAGATTCTCTTCTGCCCGTACCTGCTTATCCAAAACGCCATTCAATGCCAATACAGGACAATGTACTTTTACTAAATAATCTGCCGGATCGAGAAACAGGAAATTTCGAAACCAAGGACTCATAAACTGCTCAGTCATACTGTTGACATACATATTCCCTTGTTCCTTCGTTAGATTTAAATTATTACATATCTCGGTCTGGTTATCATTATATAGTTTTTGCAATTGCTGACGAGCGCTTTCACCCGGATACTGACGCAATATATCGGTGCTTTGTGTATAGATTTTCAATATCGGTTTTACCTTTTCCCGGGCAACAGAATCTGCACACAAATCCGTAACCTGCTGAACCATGATCTTCTCTCCCGTGACACCCGGACCAGCAAGCAACACAATAAATGCAATCTTTTTATTGGCTGAAGCCACCATTGAAGCTATGATTCCACCCTCGCTGTGTCCAATTAAGCCTATCTTGTTCTTATTTATATCTGTACGGCTCTTAAGATAAGAAACGGCAGCCTCAACGTCGACTGCAAAATCGGATGTTGTGGCTCCCTTAAATACACCTCCTGATTTTCCAAATCCCCGGTCGTCATAGCGCAACACGGCTATACCTTTACGGGTAAGGTAATCGGCAATGATCCAGAAGGGTTTATGATCATAGATCTCTTCATCCCGGTTCTCCGGTCCGCTGCCTGTAATCATTATCACTGAAGGAAATTGTCCCTTTCCTTTAGGTAGCGTTAACGTTCCAGCCAGTGAGATACTGTCTTTCTTATTCTGGAATGTAACCTCTTCCACCTCATATGGATATGGGGCTGATGGTTCCTGCGGACGATTTCTTTTCAACACACCCGTTTCCAGATTCAAGGGGAAAGACATTCCAATCTGTTTAAAGGTACCTTTTATTGATTTCCCATCCCATTTTCCTTCATATTCGGCCATAGCAGAGGCTATTTGAACATTGACCGTAGAATCTTTGAGTGCAATACTTGTCAGCGGTATTCCATTTGCTGACTGGTCCGGACTATCCATTGTTCCCTTATAAACTCCATTTTCATTATTAAAATGAAACACAATGGTTAGTTTGGTTCCCTTTACATCTAATACACCATGCCAGTCTCCTGCTATTTGTGCACAAATATTCAGGGAACTCCATGCAAATAATAATAAAAACAAAGTTTTCTTCATAGTTCTATCTATTTATAACAGCATAAAAATACTATATTTCTTTATATTAACGAGAATTCAATGAAAAAGATTAAAAATCTATTCTCTTCTTTAGGGAAAATCCTATCAAAGAATGGGGATTATCTCTGGTGAAGAGATTTTTCTCACGCTACTTTTGTCACATAGCAAAGAAACAAGGGTATTAATCATTAAAAAACAAAATGTTATGAAGAAGATAGTTTTATCATTAGCTGCCATCATGATGGTATCAATGAGTTCAGTTAGCATGGCTTCAAACAAAGGTGGAAATCATCACAAGGGAAACCATACAGAAGTGATTGTCAGATATGAAAACGACAGAGATCACGACAACGGATATCACAGAGGCAGAAATCACAGAAACGAAAATTATTACATTTGCAATGACAACAGAAGGTATGACAATTACAGAGACTGCCGGGATGAGAGATATTACGAAATGAGAGACAGGGATGACAGATGCAGAGAAGGCAGATATGAATACAGACATCATCATCGTCACAATAACGACGCTAAAGTAGCCGGTGCTATTCTTGGAACAGCTGCTCTGGTTTTACTGGCAACTCACTAATTAACAGACTTAACTAAACTTGTTTCTGCGCCAAACGATATTAAGTTCTATATCGTTTGGCGTTTCTTATTGCCTTATCTTAAATGTATATTATCAATTAGAGGTAATCTATATTTCAGCTCCTGTAATTACTTCAAAATAAAATTTAAAAAGGTTCTTATTCCCAAAAATCAAAGAAATGGTGAACCGGTCCATGCCCCTGTCCTATTTCATAATCGGCACCACTGATTATTGCCTGATTAATATAATCTTTCGCATTCCGGACAGCATCATTTAACGATAGTCCGCGAGCCAGGAAAGAAGCTAAAGCTGATGATAAAGTACATCCCGTGCCATGCGTGTTACGCGATGATATTCGCTTGGCATGAAGTTCAATAATCTCATCTGTCTCCGCATTATAAAAAACATCAGTCAGTTCGTCATTTGACAGATGCCCTGCTTTTAAGAGAACAGATACTGTGCCATTGCATGAAAGCCGTTTGATAACGCATGGCAATTCTTCCTGACCACTGATTCTTTCGCCCAGCAAGACCTCTGCTTCCGGTATATTTGGGGTTATAATCCGGGTTAGTGGAATCAATTCATTTTGTAAGGTGTTTATTGCTTCTCGTTTTAAAAGATCATCTCCTGAGGTGGCAACCATCACCGGATCAAGAACAATATTGCGGATATTGCATTGGGCTAATGTTTCTTTTATAGCTAAAATCATCTCGGAAGAATAAAGCATTCCAATCTTTACAGCATCGGCTCCTATATCATCAAGGACGGACTTTATTTGCCCTTTTACAAAAGAGACAGGTATTGGATGAACCCCTTTTACCTCAAGAGTATTTTCATCTACAATAGCCGTAATAGCCGACATGGCATAACATCCGCAGGCTGATATAGTCTTTATATCTGCCTGAATACCTGCACCTCCACTCGGATCACTTCCAGCAATAGTTAATACACGTTTATAATGTTTAGGCATTGCCTTTGAGGTTTAAATTTCTTTCATCATCCATATTCCACAGTAGCAATGGCCGGTGTTTCCCATGGGAGCATCCAGGTATGAAAATCCTAACCTTTCATACAAACCAACTGCTCCGCTTAGCTCGTCCATACTTTCCAGATAAACTTTAGAGTAGTCGGCTTCTTCGGCATAATTCAGGCATTTGTCTATTAGCTGTTTGCCAATACCCTTTCCTCTTGTTTCGGGCAGCAGATAGAGTTTTACCAGCTCTGCAGTATCAGAAGGCAATCCTTCGGTAGGATAAATGCCTCCGCCACCAAGAATTTTATTATTTTCCTCATCGAATACTACAAAGTAAGTGCTTCTTTCAGTTTGAAACATCTTGCTCAAATGGTTGATAGCCTCATCAAAATAGACTGTTCCCGGATGATTGGCTCCAAACTCTTCCAATGTTCTGCGAATGATTGAAGCCAAAGCTTCATCGTCTTCTTCTCTTATGTTTCTGATTACCATAAAACCGATAATATTTAATTAGCGACAGACTGATAATAATTACTAAGATCTATTATCAATTTCCCGCAAAAGTAATCTATTTATTTTTAGATTATCACAAATTCAGCGCAATCTTAAAATAAAAATAGCGCAAAACAGTTGGATTATTCATTCTTTTTTTAGTTACTTTGCAGCCGTAAAGACAAAGGGGTGCCCCATAGAGGGCTGAGATTATACCCTATGAACCTGACGCAGTTAGTACTGCCGGAGGGATTGTTATTCATACTTCTTTTAGGCTCCGGTCGCACACTTTTGTATTTACACATTTACTTATTCCTACTTAAAAATGTAAATATGAAAGTTCAAGTAAACAACAAGGAGACAGAGCTTCAACTGCAGTCTTCAATCCAACAATTAGCTTTATCAATGGAGCTCCCCGCAGCAGGTGTAGCTATTGCCGTGAACAATAAAATGGTTCCCCGTACGGAATGGAATCAGTTTGTCCTCAAAGAGAATGATCAGATCGTGATTATTAAAGCAGCTTGCGGAGGATGAATACCATGAATCTTCAGTTTATCACTCACTTCACCGAGAGATATTCTTATTTTGATTCTGCGAAACTGGCTCTGGAAGGCGGTTGTCGGTGGATTCAGCTACGCATGAAAGATGCACCCAAAGAAATTGTTGAAGCAGAAGCTGTCCGTGTTCAGCAATTATGCAAGGAATACGGGGCTACTTTCATCATTGACGATCATGTGAGACTGGTGAAAAAGCTAGGTGCCGATGGAGTACATCTGGGTAAGAATGATATGCCAATAGCGGAAGCCAGATGTTTTCTTGGAAAAAAGTTCATTATTGGAGGAACAGCCAATACATTTGACGATGTATACCAGCACGTACGTTCCGGCGCAGATTACATTGGCATGGGACCTTTCAGGTACACAACTACAAAAAAGAACCTGAGTCCGGTGCTGGGATTACATGGATATAATGAGATACTCACCAAAATGAAAACAAAGGAAATTAATATTCCTGTAGTAGCTATCGGGGGAATTACAATTAACGATATCAAAGATGTGATGCGAACAGGTGTATCCGGCATCGCACTTTCGGGTTCTATTCTTAATGCAAACAGTCCCGTGGACGAAACTCGCTGGATTATCAATAAAATAAATTATGAACTAAAATTTTCCAGCAAAAATTACTGATTCAGATTATTGATAATCTACTAAAAACGAACCACTTATTTAAGAAATCTATGGGTATAGCCGAGAGACTAGTCTATATGTTTCAAGCAAAACAATAACAATTTTAAAAGAATAAAAATGGAAAAATTAATAATTGCAGGAAGAGAATTCAGTTCCCGCCTGTTTCTGGGAACAGGAAAATTCAATTCTAACCAGGTAATGGAAGAAGCTATCCTGGCTTCTGAAAGTGAAATGGTAACTGTAGCCATGAAGCGTATTGACCTGGATAATCAGGAAGATGATATGCTGAACCACATAAAGCACCCTAATATTCAGCTATTGCCAAACACATCGGGCGTGAGAAATGCAGAGGAAGCTGTATTCGCAGCTCAGATGGCTCGTGAGGCGTTCGGTACAAACTGGCTAAAGTTGGAAATTCATCCCGATCCACGTTATTTATTGCCCGATTCTGTGGAAACACTCAAGGCTACCGAAGAGCTTGTAAAGCTTGGCTTTGTAGTACTTCCTTATTGTCAGGCCGATCCTGTGCTATGCAAGCAACTTGAAGAGGCGGGCGCTGCTACGGTTATGCCATTGGGGGCTCCGATAGGTACCAATAAAGGGTTGCAGACCAAGGATTTTATCCGCATTATTATAGAACAAGCCGGAATTCCTGTAGTTGTAGATGCAGGTATAGGCGCACCAAGTCATGCCGCTGAGGCTATGGAAATGGGGGCTTCGGCAGTGCTTGTGAATACTGCAGTAGCGGTTGCCGGTAATCCGGTGGAGATGGCNAAAGCATTCAAGCTAGCAGTGGAAGCCGGACGAATGGCTTACGAAGCACAACTAGCTACAACAGGTATTAAAGCCCAGGCAAGCAGTCCGCTAACCAGCTTTTTAAATGTATAATAACGCAAGATTCCCAATTATGAAAAGTGAAATAACAAGAACTCCTTTCCCTAATTCCGAAAAAATATACGTGGANGGTGTAATTCATCCTATCAAGGTTGCCATGCGCAAAGTGAAACTGACCGATACTGTGAAGATTGTAAACGGTGAAAGGGTTTTCCATAAGAATGACAATGTGGTAATTTACGATACCAGCGGCCCGTTTACAGATCCTTCCGTGCATATTGATCTACAGAAAGGCTTACCCAGATTGCGTGAATCGTGGGTTAAAGAGCGCGGAGACGTGGAACAACTCTCGGACATTAGTTCTGAATACGGACGCATGCGCCGTGCCGACAAGAGCCTCGACAGTCTGCGGTTTGAGCATATTGCATTGCCTTACAGGGCAAAGGCCGGAAAACAGATTTCTCAGATGTATTATGCCAAGCAAGGCGTTATTACTCCGGAAATGGAGTACGTAGCTATCCGCGAAAACCAGAATAATGAGGCATTGGGTATAGAATCACACATCACGCCTGAGTTTGTTTGCCGTGAGGTTGCCGAGGGACGTGCCGTGATTCCGGCAAACATCAACCATCCTGAGGCTGAGCCTATGATTATCGGGAAGAATTTCCTTGTGAAGATAAACACAAACATAGGAAACTCTGCCACATCTTCGGGCATTGAAGAGGAAGTGGAAAAGGCTGTATGGTCTTGTCGTTGGGGTGGAGATACGTTGATGGACCTTTCTACGGGAGCNAACATTCACGAAACACGNGAATGGATTATCCGCAACTGTCCGGTTCCTGTTGGTACCGTGCCAATTTATCAGGCTTTGGAGAAGGTAGACGGCAAGGTTGAAGACCTTACCTGGGAGATTTACAAGGATACACTGATTGAGCAATGCGAACAAGGGGTTGACTACTTTACTATCCATGCCGGAATCAGGCTACACAATGTGCATCTATCACAAAAGCGTCTCACTGGAATCGTTTCCCGTGGTGGTTCCATCATGTCAAAATGGTGCCTGGTTCACAATCAAGAGAGCTTCCTTTACGATCATTTTGATGATATCTGCGAGATTCTTGCTCAATATGATGTGGCGATTTCACTGGGTGATGGTCTCCGTCCGGGAAGCATTCACGATGCCAACGATGAGGCTCAGTTTGCTGAACTAGATACACTGGGAGAGTTAGTGCAACGTGCATGGAAGTACAACGTACAAGCCTTTATTGAAGGTCCGGGACATGTGCCTATGCACAAAATCAAAGAGAATATGGAACGACAGATTTCTGCCTGCCACGAAGCACCTTTCTACACGCTCGGCCCATTGACAACCGACATCGCTCCCGGTTATGACCATATAACCAGTGCCATTGGCGGAGCGCAGATTGCCTGGCTCGGTACAGCAATGCTTTGCTACGTTACGCCGAAAGAGCATCTGGGATTGCCCGACAAAGAAGACGTGCGCGTTGGGGTAATAACCTACAAAATCGCAGCACATGCCGCCGATCTGGCCAAAGGTCATCCCGGAGCACAGGTGCGCGATAATGCATTAAGCAAGGCTCGTTATGACTTCCGTTGGAAAGACCAGTTCAATCTTTCGCTTGATCCCGAGCGTGCATTGGAGTACTTCAAACAAGGAGCTCACGAAGATGGTGAATACTGTACCATGTGCGGCCCTAACTTCTGCGCCATGCGCCTGTCTCACGACCTGAATGCTTGTGCAAAATAATCCATTCGGGAATGGTTAAAAATATCTTGTACAAAAGATTGTTTTCTTCTGTACAAAACAATTAATTCTTCTGTACAAAAGATTGCATTCTTTTGTACAGGCTACAAAAAATATAAAAGGAAATGTTTTCAGATGAATTAGCTAAAATTTCATGGGAAGACTCTACAAGAGCCATTTATTCCAAAACATCCACCGATGTGGAACGTGCGCTTGGCAAAGAACACTTAGATGTGAACGATTTCATGGCGTTAATTTCCCCGGCTGCCGAACCATACCTGGAGGTGATGGCTCAGCTGAGTCGCCAATATACCTTACAGCGTTTTGGCAAAACCATATCCATGTTTGTGCCGCTCTACATAACCAACTCATGCACCAACCATTGCATCTACTGCGGATTCCAGCACAATAACCCCATTGCTCGTGTTATTCTTACGGAAGAGGAAATTGTGAACGAGTACAAAGCAATCAAAAAGTTGGCTCCGTTTGAGAATCTGTTGCTGGTTACGGGAGAAAATCCGGCAGCTGCAGGAGTAACTTATATAGAAAGAGCTCTTCAGCTTGCCAAACCTTATTTCTCCAATCTTCAGATAGAGGTTATGCCACTCAAAGCTGAGGAGTATGAACGCTTAACGCATTCGGGCCTCAACGGTGTTATCTGTTTCCAAGAGACATACAACAAGGCAAACTACAACATTTACCATCCGAAAGGAATGAAATCAAAGTTCGACTGGAGGGTAAATGGATTCGATCGTATGGGACAAGCCGGTGTGCATAAAATTGGCATGGGCGTGTTGATTGGTCTTGAGGAATGGCGTACGGATGTTACCATGATGGCTCACCACTTAAGGTATCTGCAAAAGAATTACTGGAAGACAAAGTACAGCGTAAACTTCCCAAGAATGCGTCCTTCGGAGGGCCATTTTCAGCCCAATGTTGTTATGAGCGACCGTGAACTGGCACAGCTCACTTTTGCTTTCCGTATCTTCGATCATGATGTGGACATCTCCTACTCAACTCGCGAGAGTGCAGAAATGCGCAACAACATGGCAACGCTTGGCGTAACTACAATGAGTGCCGAAAGTAAGACAGAACCGGGAGGCTACTACACCTATCCGCAAGCCTTGGAGCAGTTTGCCATCAATGATAGTCGCACAGCCGCGCAGGTTGAAAAGGACTTGAAACGGATAGGCCATGAACCGGTTTGGAAGGACTGGGATCAGGCATTTGACAGATAATTATAATTCTGTATTATGTAACTTGATGGATTAACCCCGGCTTTCCTAACTATTTCTGGAAAGCCGGTGAAGGTCCTTTAACTAATGAAAAGACAATTAAATGATAAGATACGACAGACAAACAATGCTTACCGAAATGGGCAAGGAAGGTCAGAAAAAGCTTAGAAAAGCTTCAGTTTTGGTAGTGGGTGTAGGCGGTTTAGGCTCTCCCATCGCTCTTTATCTTACAGCAGCCGGGATAGGAACACTGGGGATAATGGATAGTGATATTGTGAGCCTTACCAATCTGCAACGACAAGTACTCTATACAGAAAGCGAGCTGGATGAAGTAAAAACTGAGTGTGCCCATAAAAGACTTAGCGCTTTAAACAGTGAAGTAAACATCCAATCCTATCCGTACAAGCTCACGAAAGAAAATGCGGAAGAGATTATCAGCAAATACGATCTTGTAATAGACGGATGCGACAACTTCCCTACCCGATACCTGATCAATGACACTTGTGTTAAGCTCGGCAAGCCCTATGTGTACGGAGCAATCTTCGGTCTGCAGGGACAAATCTCAGTATTCAATCACAAAAGCGGAAAGACATACCGTGATCTTTTCCCCGATGAAGAAGAGATGTTGGCCATGCCTCCCCTTTCCAAAGGCGTGATGGGCGTAACTCCAGCCGTAACAGGAAGCGTTGAAGCATCGGAGGTCATAAAGCTAATCTGCGGATACGGCGATTTACTGGACGGCAAGCTGTGGACTATCGATTTGCGTACAATGGAGAGTAATATTATTTTGTTGTAAAGCAAAATAGTATTACCCTATTTATCTTCTTATATGAGTACCTTTTTCTTGTCTCACAATTAACATTAAAAACAAATCTATAAATTCTGGTTCTATATCAAGTAGAGCAATGTTCGCACTTCATAAAAAGTATAACACCCAATACAGCACAGAGGATTATAGTAATATTCTTTTGATTTAATTATCAAATGACTACCTTTGCGCACATTTTTTAAAATTATGAAACTGATTGCTGTTACAACCCCATATTTTTTTATTGAAGAAGATAAAATTATCACTGCGCTATTTGAGGAAGGACTGGATATACTCCATTTAAGAAAGCCGGAAACTTGTGCAATGTACTCAGAACGTTTGCTAACACTTATCCCTGAAAAATATCACAAGAAGATTGTTACTCACGAGCATTTCTATATGAAAGAGGAATTTGGACTGATGGGCATTCACCTCAATTCCAGAAATTCCAAGGAACCGGAAGATTACGAAGGGCACATTAGCTGTTCTTGCCATTCCGTAGAGGAAGTGGAACAAAAGAAGAATTTTTATGATTATGTATTCATGAGTCCTGTTTTTGACAGCATCTCAAAAGAGGGTTATCAGTCACAATATACGCCGGAAGAATTAAGAGCAGCTGCCAAAGAAGGCGTTATCGATAAAAATGTAATGGCACTTGGAGGTATTACAGCTGACAATATTCTGGAAATAAAAGATATTGGATTTGGAGGAGCTGCAATTCTTGGTGATCTGTGGGGTAAATTCGATTGCCTGAATGACCAGGATTATTTATCTGTAATCAAACATTTTAAGCAGCTAAAAGAAATAGCCGATTAAGATAAACATCTTAAATCTTAAATAAAAAAAAAGAAGGGGTACTAATTTCTAGACTCCTTCTTTTCAATTTTACAGTCGGATATAAATCCGTTCATCTTACTTTTCTGCGAACAGTTCATAGTCTCTTTCATTGTTAATAGTAAGATTCACGATACATACAAGTTTAACATACTGATCATTTGACAACACTCTTTTTGCATTTCCCAAATTAAAATAAATTGCTTTTTTGGCTGCTTCTTCTGCTGAAACACCTTTTCTGGTTGACAGTTCCATTCTTCTTTCTGCTTCAGTGAATATATAATGCAAAGCATCTTTCTGATCAAAACTTGCACCTAGATAAGAAGCAATTCCATCAAATGTTCTTTCGTTATTCATTTTGCTGATAAAACTTCCAGTGCTACTGTTATTACCTGCAAATGTTGCTACTCCAAAACCAAATACCACTAACGCTAATACAAATAAACGTTTCATACCTTAAAAATTTTAATTAAACAATAATACCTAAATAAAAAAACAGAGAATACCACAACTAAAGTGTTCATGGTATTCTCTGTTTAAAGTTTGTTATCCTTTGATGATGCAAAGGTAATAATATGTTTTATAACACAAAAATAGCAGCCTATAATATGCTATAAAACATGTTTATTTAATCAAGAGAAACGTTTCTTAACTTTTAGATCAAGAAAAAGGATTCCCTTATTCCGGGAATCCTTTTCAATAAACTGTAAAATCAAAATGCAAAACAATTAACTAACTTTTCTATAAATACTAACCTATAAATGCACTAACTTAATTTTATTCTTCAATAGCTGCTTGAGCCGCGGCTAACCGGGCAATAGGCACACGAAATGGTGAACAGCTGACATAATTAAGCCCTACTCTATGACAGAACTTAACTGAAGATGGTTCGCCACCATGTTCTCCGCAAATACCACACTTCAGTTCCGGGCGTACTGAACGACCTTTTTCTACCGCCATTCTAACTAACTGGCCCACTCCATTCTGATCCAGTACCTGGAAAGGATCAACCTGTAGAATCTTCTTTTCAAGATAAATAGGAAGGAATGAAGCAACATCGTCGCGAGAATAACCAAAGGTCATCTGGGTAAGGTCGTTTGTTCCAAATGAGAAGAATTCAGCGCCAATAGCAATACGTTCAGCTGTTAATGCAGCACGTGGTACTTCAATCATTGTACCTACTTTAAAGTCTATGCTATCTCCTACTTCATCAAATAAAGCATCTGCTTCTTTTCGGATAACATTCTCCTGTTCCTTGAATTCAAGCAATAATCCGGTAAGCGGAACCATGATTTCAGGGAATACTTCCACTCCTTCTTTCTTTAACTCAAGCGCAGCACCAAGGATGGCACGGGTTTGCATCTGTGTAATCTCCGGATAAGTATTTCCCAGACGGCAACCACGGTGTCCCAGCATCGGATTTTGTTCTTTCAGAGCTTCAACACGTTGTTGAATATGTTTAAAGGATACACCCATAACATCAGCCATATCCTGCTGGCCCTTCTCATCATGAGGAACAAATTCGTGCAAAGGAGGATCGAGCAGACGAACAGNGACCGGACAACCAGCCATTGCCTTGAATATCCCTATAAAGTCTGCTTTCTGATATGGAAGAATTTTAGCCAGAGCTTTCTTTCTGCCTTCTTCATTCTCAGAAAGAATCATTTCACGCATTGCTTTTATCTTTTCCCCTTCAAAGAACATATGCTCAGTGCGGCAAAGTCCGATACCAACGGCACCAAATTTACGGGCTACTTCTGCATCATGCGGAGTATCTGCATTTGTTCTTACCTTCATTCGGGTATATTTATCTGCTAATGTCATCAGTTCAGCGAAGTCTCCTGACAATTCAGCAGCTTTTGTTGCAACTTTACCTTCATACACTTCTCCGGTTGAACCGTTTAAGGAGATATAATCACCTTCTTTTAACAAAACCCCATCAACCTCCAGGGTTCTTGCCTTATAATCAATTTTTAATGAGCCTGCCCCCGAGACACAGCACTTACCCATTCCACGGGCAACTACGGCTGCATGAGATGTCATACCTCCGCGAGCTGTCAGAATACCTTCTGCAACTGCCATACCAGCTAAGTCTTCAGGAGATGTTTCTATTCGAACCATTATTACTTTATGCTTATCTGCATGCCATTTAGCCGCATCATCAGCAAAGAATACTATTTGTCCGGTAGCAGCTCCGGGTGAAGCTGGCAAACCTTTAGCTATAACACAGGCTTTCTTAAGGGCATCCTTATCAAATACCGGGTGAAGAAGCTCGTCCAGTTTATTGGGTTCTACGCGATTCAAGGCTGTTTTCTCATCAATAATTCCCTGACGAAGCAGGTCCATCGCAATCTTCACCATTGCAGCACCTGTACGTTTGCCGTTACGAGTCTGAAGAAACCAGAGTTTGCCTTCCTGAACGGTGAACTCCATATCCTGCATGTCGCGATAGTGTTCCTCTAGCTTATGCTGAATATCGAAGAGTTCTTGATACAACTCTGGAAAAGACTCCTCCATGGAAGGATATTTTGCAGCACGTTCTTCTTCTGATACTCCTGCCAATTGAGCCCAGCGTTGTGAACCGATTCTAGTAATCTGTTGAGGGGTACGAATTCCGGCAACCACATCCTCGCCTTGTGCATTGATTAAATATTCTCCATTGAAAAGATCTTCACCGTTTCCGGCATCTCTGGAGAAACAAACACCCGTTGCTGAAGTATCTCCCATATTACCAAATACCATTGCCTGTACACTTACGGCAGTTCCCCATTCAGCAGGAATACCTTCCATTTTTCTATATAAAATGGCCCGTTCGTTCATCCATGAATCGAATACAGCACAAATAGCGCCCCAAAGTTGTTCGTATGCACAAGTAGGAAAGTCATGTCCTGTCTGTTTTTTTACTGCTTCTTTAAATTTCTTAACCAGCACTTTTAAATCTTCGACTTCCAGCTCATTGTCAAGCTTAACCCCCTTACCTTCTTTAACCTCTTCGATTATTGCTTCAAAAGGATCAATATCTTCCTTGTTTACAGGTTTCATACCCATAACAACATCACCATACATCTGAACAAAACGACGGTATGAATCCCATGCAAAACGTGCATTGCCGGTTTTACGAGTAAGACCTTCAACCACCTCATCATTCAGACCTAAATTCAGAATAGTATCCATCATACCGGGCATAGAAGCTCTTGCTCCGGAACGAACTGAAACCAACAATGGATTTTCAACATCTCCAAACTTGGATTTCATCAACACTTCTACTTTTTCCACTGATTTTTCAACGTTGTCTTTTAATAATTCAACAACTTTATCTCGTCCTAATTCAAAATATTCGGAACAAACTTCTGTAGTGATTGTAAAGCCTGGAGGAACGGGTACGCCAATCAAGTTCATCTCGGCCAGGTTGGCACCTTTGCCACCCAACAAATTTCTCATCTCGGCCTTACCTTCTGCTTGACCGTTACCAAAGGTATAAACTCTTTTCTTATTCATAAAAGTACTAAATTAAAGTTCAATTGTGTTTTTTTATTTGCATGCAAAACTAACGATATTTTAGACAAATGAAAACTTTTTATGAAAAATATACATTCTAAAAGTGAAAATTCTTTGTAATCACACCTTTTAAAGGAATATATAACAAAAAACTCAGTCAAAAAGTGTACTTTTGCGTCATTATTTTAAACTTATATAAAGTGTCGCGTAAAACTAAAGACCTTCCTATCTTAGAAAAGGTAACAATAACAGATGTGGCTGCCGAGGGCAAGGCCATCGCAAAAGTAAACGACTGGGTCGTATTTGTACCGTATGTGGTACCAGGTGATGTAGTAGATCTGAAAATCAGAAAAAGAAAACATCATTATGCAGAAGCAGAAGCTGTGCATTTCCATGAATATTCCCCTGTACGGGCAAATCCTTTCTGCGAACACTATGGCATATGCGGTGGCTGCAAATGGCAATGCTTGCCCTATGAAGAACAAATTAAATATAAGCAAAAACAAGTAGTAGATAATCTTACACGCATTGGAAAGATTGAAATGCCGGAAGTATCTCCTATTTTAGGTTCCGAAAAAACAAAGTTTTATCGGAATAAACTGGAGTATACCTTTTCAAATAAACGCTGGCTTACCTGGGAAGAGGTACAACAAGGGATAACTTACGAACATATGGATGCCGTGGGATTCCATATTCCGGGAGCTTTCGATAAAGTACTGGCAATTGAGAAGTGCTGGTTACAGGACGATATCTCTAATAAAATTAGAAATGCTGTTCGTGATTATGCTTATGAGCACAATTATACATTCTTCAATCTAAGAAGCCAGGAAGGTATGCTGCGTAACCTGATGATACGTACTTCTTCTACCGGAGAACTAATGGTAATTCTTACCTGCAAGGTTGTAGAAGATCATGAAATGGATTTGTTTAAAAAGCTACTGGCACACATTGCTGATCAGTTCCCTGAAATAACATCTCTTATGTATGTTGTGAATAATAAATGCAATGATACCATTACCGACCTGGATGTTTATGTATTCAAAGGTAACGACCATATCTTTGAGGAAATGGAAGGACTGAAATTCAAAATCGGGCCTAAATCTTTCTATCAGACAAACTCTGATCAAGCATATAATCTATATAAAATAGCCCGTAACTTTGCGGGACTTACAGGCAATGAGCTGGTATACGACTTATATACCGGAACCGGTACAATTGCAAACTTTGTCTCCAAACAAGCTAAACAGGTTATAGGTATTGAATACGTGCCGGAAGCAATTGAGGATGCAAAAGTAAACTCTGAGATTAACGGAATAAAAAATACATTATTCTTTGCTGGTGACATGAAGGATATGCTTACGCAGAATTTCATTAATCAATATGGCAGACCAGATGTAATTATTACTGATCCTCCTCGCGCAGGAATGCATCAGGATGTAATTGATGTGATACTCTTTGCCGGACCTCAACGTATTGTTTATGTGAGCTGCAACCCTGCAACTCAGGCACGTGACCTTTCATTGTTAGATGCAAAATACAAACTAACAGCCGTTCAACCCGTTGATATGTTTCCGCATACACACCATGTTGAGAATGTTGTTTTACTGGAAAAGAGATAAATAAATCCCGAAATGAAAAAAAACAAAAAAAGTACGCCGGCAGAACGAGCAAAGGCTAAGTTGACAATTTATAATGTGACTGAACCTAGTGAGTTGATGACGTTTCTGATGAATAAAATAAGTGGTATAAGTCGCACAACTGCAAAATCATTGCTATCAAAACGTCAAGTAATGGTAGAAAATAAGATTACCACTCAATACAACTGTGAACTTCGTCCGGGAATGAAGGTAACAGTTAGCAAAGAAAAAGGGCGAAAAGAATTTACCAGCAGTTTACTTAAACTGGTATACGAAGACGCCTTCCTCATTGTTATTGATAAAAGAGAAGGATTACTATCCATCGGAACAGACAAGCAGAAAGAACGTACGGCTCATTCCATCCTGAATGAATACGTACAACGCTCAGGCAAACAACATCGCGTGTATATTGTCCATCGGCTCGATAAAGATACTTCCGGACTAATGGTATTTGCCAAAGACGAAAAAACGAAGTTTACTTTGCAGGATTACTGGGATGAAATTGTAAAGGACAGACGATATGTGGCCGTTGTATCGGGAGAAATCGAACAAGATTTCGGAACAATTACTTCATGGNTGAAAGANAANAAGGTNTNTGTNACNTATTCNAGCATGAGTAATAATGGAGGTGATAAAGCCATTACGCATTATAAGACAATTAAACGTGCCAATGGTTATTCTCTTGTAGAGTTGGAATTAGAGACCGGACGAAAAAATCAGATTCGTGTTCACATGCAGGATTTAAAACATCCGGTTATTGGTGATATAAAGTATGGAGATGGCAACAACCCCCTTGGCAGGTTGGGCCTTCATGCCTTTAAACTTTGTTTTTACCATCCGGTAACGGGTGATCTATTAGAGTTTGAAACACCTTATCCAAGTTCTTTTAAAAAGCTTCTCATTAAGCAGACTGCTGCCAAAAAAGAAGAGAACGAAAAGGAATAGATTATCAGTCTGAAAATTCAACGTTTAAAATTGAACATTTTATATAATGCATTGTTTAGCAAATAAACAATGCATTTTTATATTAATTCCATTGACAACATTTTCAAACCTAACCTATTCATTTTTCTAAATGCTTAACTAGTTAACCAACGGGGCTTCCTTTTTTAAGGAAGCCCCTGCTTATATTTTCATATTTCTCAAGCTCTTTATAGCAAAAACCGCTCAACCACATGAGCAACTCCATCTTCTTCGTTAGAAAGAGTAATAAAATCGGCCTGTTCTTTTACCGCCAACTGAGCATTGGCCATAGCTACTCCCAAACCGGCAAACTGAATCATTGACAAATCATTAAAGCCATCTCCGCATGCAATCATTTCATTTCTGCACATTCCCAGTTTATTTAAAAGAATGTTTAGTGACTGCGCTTTATCAATCCCGTTAGGAACCAGTTCCAGAAAGAATGGTTCAGAACGATAAACGCCCATTGCGCCTTTCAAATGATCGTTCATTTCTTTCTCTAATGCTATCAACTGATTACTATCTCCCGTAATAATACATTTTGCAATTGGATAATTAACATAAGAAAGGAAATTATCTACTTCCTTAATCTTCATCTTATTCAGAAAAGCCTCCTTATGCACATAGATATCATCTGGCGACTCCGTTATTATAAATTCATCCTGATAAGTGATAATTGCCAGATCGTTCTTCTTTGCACACTCATACAAATATGGCAACACTTGAGGATCAAGCAGTTTGGCATGAAGAAGTTCTTTTGTTTTCCAGTCAATAATTTCTCCACCGTTATAAGAAAGAATATATCCGCCGGATACTGCCAGATTCAACTCATCTGCCAGAGGAACAATTCCATAAGTAGGTCTTCCCGAAGCAAGCACTATCTTGATACCATTTTCCTGCGCTTTAAATAATGCATCTTTTGTTTTTCGTGTTATTTTCTTTTGTGAATTTGTTAGAGTTCCATCAAGATCAAGAACTAAAAGCTTATACATCCCCATTAATGATTATTATTTATAAGTGTCTATTAAAATACATTGAGAATAAAGAAATTTTTTCCTTCAACTGCTAGATTTCAATTATTTATAGTTTATAGTAAAACCAAACTACAAAATAAATGTGTTTAGCATATCTATTTAAAAACGGCGGAAAGTTATAAAAAAAGTTCCTCTTATCAATTACGACCAAGCGCAAATAATCTTAATATTCCATTTTGGGCAATCTTTTATGAAAAAAAAGCAGCTTAAAAGATCTGGAAGCTAAATTGGAGACCAGGACAATAAGCTAACATTCAAACTTAAATCAGATTATTATTAAACAAGCTCTAAATATTTTTGTATTTTTGCAAGACACAAAAGAAAGAGAATGGAAGAAAAACACGCATTTCTAATTATCGCTCATAATAATTTTTATATTCTCAATAAGCTGATTCAGTTATTAGATGATAGCAAGAATGATATCTATTTACATATAGACAGAAAGGTGAGAAATTATAAAATATATGATACCTATAAATCAAAAGTTTATCTCATCAATAATAGAATTGATGTAAGATGGGGCGATATTAGTCAAATAAAATGTGAAATGCAGCTCTTTAAGGAAGCTTACAACAATGGTCCTTACCAATATTATCATCTTATATCCGGAGTTGATTTGCCATTAAAAAGCAATAAGTATATTCATGATTTTTTCAACTTGAATAAGGGTAAGGAATTTGTAGGTTTTGTTAATGATAAAAGTCTGGGCACTCAACTTTATAAAGTCAGATATTATCATTTTTTTATGCGTTACTATAGAGGCAATAATAGGTATCTACGCTTAATTCTACGCATTTTAAGAGAACTGATTTTAAAATTTGAAGAGATACTTAACATCTCCAGAAATAAAGAATACACCTATATGAAAGGAGCTAATTGGGTGAGCGTTAGTAATAATTTTGTAAAGTATCTCCTTTCCCGGGAAAAAGACATTCTATCCAGATATAGATATACGGAGTGCGCAGATGAATTTTTCATGCAATCTACATTGTGGAATTCTCCTTTTAGGGAAAACATATATGACATAAATGATGAATATAAAAGTTGTCTTAGGAAAATAGACAGGAAAAGAGGATGTGTATATACATGGGAAAACGATGATTTTAATGAGCTGATCTCTTCCGATTATCTATTTGCTCGAAAGTTCGATGAGAAGAATACAGAAATTATCGACAAGATATTTAATCACTTAAAAGGATTGGACGATAAAAATTGAATAAATGTATCATATCTACAGAATTTACAATGCATTTGCAACATAAATTCTGCAGATTTTTTAGTTCTGTTTGATATAGATAATTAATCAATTACATAGAAATTCTCAGAGTCAATTATTCATAAAAGTAACATTCTTTCCTTCAAACATACCTGATAAATAATCATTTCTAACCCAAACGTTATCGAAGTAAAGAACATTGTTATTTCCATAATTCAGAATCAGACACTCATTATTGTCATTATTCCAGCTCCAAACGAAACTATAAGATTCCGATTTAGCAACCGTGCTCAATGGATTTCCGTTAAGGTCTAATCTGTTATAGATAAAAAGCTCCTTTCCTGACCCATTATAATCAAAAAACAGTTTGTGAGTACAATAATAATTATCTGTAGTTGTATATGTCTCCACCCAGTTTTTAGAGCACAATCTATCTGTAGTATTATGATACGGCTCATCATCATTCTGGATATTACAAGCTGTTAAGCTAAAAGTTATCACCATCAGAAGTAATAATTCAAAATAAGTCTTTCTTTTCATACATTTTTAAATTTAGTGGTCATTAATATTCATATATAATTGTTAATTGCAATATCACGAAACAAAAATGGGTATAGAAAATTCTTTTTACCAAAGATAATCCCCATTCCTATATAGGAAAATCCCTATTTTAGTATCAAAAGCACAAAGGTACATCTTTTAAAGTGTTCTTAAAAGGTGAAATCTTTAAAAAGTGTATCTTTGCAAGATAACTTAATATTAGATATATGGAATTGACTTTATTAATTGTTTGTACTGTTTTATTGCTCCTCATTCTTTTAATACTATTGAGCAAAGGTAAAAGCAAAGAAGATACCGACCGGATAGAGGATTCTATCAAAGAACAAAACAATCGCCTAGAAAGTATTATCAAAGAACAGAATATTCGTCTGGAGACGGTTTTAAGAGAACAATCTCATGAAAACCGTGACGAACTGGGCAAAACTATCCGCGAGTTTCGTACCGAACTGACTACTACCCTGAACACTTCCATTCAACAAATGCAGGATGCTCTCCATAAGAATATGTTGACCGGAAACGAACTTCAGAAAGAGAAGTTTGAAGCAATGGGCAAAACGCAAGAAGCGCTTATACAATCTACTGAAAAAAGATTAGATGAGATGCGCCTGGTTGTAGAAGAAAAACTTCAAAAGACACTGAACGAACGTATTGGCCAGTCTTTCGAGATTGTCCGTACTCAGCTNGAGAACGTTCAGAAAGGTCTGGGCGAAATGAAATCTCTGGCTCAGGATGTAGGCGGATTAAAGAAGGTACTGACTAACGTTAAGATGCGCGGAACATTTGGCGAAGTTCAATTAGGGGCTTTATTGGAGCAAATGATGAGCCCAGAGCAATACGATGCTAATGTTAAGACCAAGAAGAGNGGTACTGAATTTGTTGAATATGCAATTAAACTTCCTGGAAAGGATGATGCAAATTCGACTGTCTATCTGCCCATTGATGCTAAGTTTCCTAAAGATGTATACGAGCAATACTACGATGCTTTTGAGGCCGGCGATACTGCTCTAATTGAAGCGTCATCCAAACAACTTGAAATAACCATTAAGAAGATGGCAAAAGATATTCATGATAAGTATATTGATCCTCCGTTTACAACAGACTTTGCCATTATGTTTCTTCCTTTTGAAAGTATCTATGCAGAAGTTATCCGCAGAACATCATTGGTAGAGACCTTACAAAAGGATTTCAAGATTGTAGTNACCGGACCAACTACNCTTGGTGCTATACTTAACAGCTTACAGATGGGATTCCGCACACTGGCTATTCAAAAGAGAACAGGCGAAGTGTGGAGTGTTCTTGGNGCTGTAAANACAGAGTTCAGCAAGTTTGGCGGGTTACTGGAGAAGGTT
>JGI20225J20221_1001061_pt1 | contig 31898 bp, 27 predicted proteins | sample BioMet4_FD_20221 | JGI IMG/M metagenome (IMG submission 20221)
AGCCCCGACATGCGCCCGAGCGAACGCGCCCAGGACGGACCGTAGCCGGCGACGGCGGGGACGGCAGGGACGGCGGAGACGGGGAGAAAAACGCCTCCGGCGGCCAAAGGGCTCGCGCCCTTTGGAAACCCCTAATAGCCGGGTGGCCCGATGTAGATGTTGAGGCCGCCTCGTGGCTCCGGACGACAGGCACCGTAGCTCCAGACCATGCCCGGCGGACACGGGGCCGGATAATACCCCGGAGGAGGCGGCGGCGGATAATACGGCCCCGGACCAGGACCGTTGGGCATGCAGCCCCGGGGACCTTCCGCATGATAGCCCGGCGGGCAATCGCCCTGGGCCCAGGCCGTGGACAAACCAACGGTCAGCACCAACAGGCAGCCGAGCAGGATGCGGCTGAGAACCGTTCGCGGCATACGCCCTCCTTGGGGCGCCTATCCCCTACGACCGGACAGGACTCCCCTATCTGCTTTTTCGCATACCGTTCAGCCCCTGGCAAGGGGCCGCAGCACCCACTCCATCACACGACCGCTCCCCTTTCCCCGCAAGTCACTGCTCGCGCATCGGCTGTGGCTGCTATATTTTCCGACACTGCAGCAATGAAAGAGGTCTTTCTTGCTTCTCGTCCCTCTTGAAGCCTTCCGAAACGAGATTCCCATTGCCTTTCCAGGCAATATTCCATAACACTTTTATCCAGAGTCGAAAATTTGATGCGCTCTCCTCTTGTCTGAAAACTCCGTGTCCCCAAAGACAGAGGAGAAGCGTTATCCTTTTGCCGTTCTTAAAGCCGCGCATCACGCCGAAAGATCGACCCCGGCGGCTGCAACACGGATGGCTCTCCGCCCGACTAACCCTTTGACGCGTTGTGGAGGCATAGTAATGGCGAAAAATGCACGGATGACGGTCTTCACCCTCAGCATGATGACCGTGGGGGCGGTGGTGAGCCTGCGGGGCCTGCCCATGATGGCCAAGGAAGGCCTGTCCCTGCTCTTTTACATCCTTTTTGCCGCAGTCATGTTCCTCATTCCCGCTTCCCTGGTGGCGGCGGAATTGGGCGGCGCCATGAGCGGCAAGGGCGGCGGCGTCTATGTCTGGATCACGGAAGCCTTCGGTTCCCGGTGGGGATTCACGGCCATCTGGCTACAATGGATCCAGAACGTGGTCTGGTACCCGACGGTGCTGGGCTTTGCGGCCAGTGCCCTGGCCTATCTGTTCCTCAAGCCGGAGCTGGCCAACAGCGGCGTCTACACCGGCCTGGTGATCCTCGTCTGCTACTGGCTGGCCACCTTCCTGACCCTGGCCGGCTCCAATATCGCCAGCGCGGTCACCAAGTACGGCGTGCTGTGCGGCACGGTGCTGCCCGGAATCGTCATCATCATTCTCGGCCTGCTCTGGGTGGACCAGGGCAATCCCATCGCCTTTCTGACCCCAAGCGCGGCCACGGCCGCGGCCGACCAGCTCGTCCACCAGGCGCCCCATGCCCGCCTGTTCCCGCACATCACCGGCCTTGGCAGCGTGGCCTTCCTGGCCGGCATCATTTTGCTGTTCGCCGGCGTGGAAGTGCACGCCGTGCACGCGGTCGATCTGGAAAATCCGGCCCGGCAATTCCCGGAAAGCCTGTTTTTGGCCGCGGCCGTCATTTTTCTGCTCTTCATGCTCGGCTCCCTGGCCGTGGCCACGGTCATCCCGGCCGCGGACATCAGCCTCACGGCCGGGCTCATGCAGGCCTTCAAGCAGCTGTTCGCCAAGTTTCACATCGAATTTCTTACCCCGGTCATGGGCCTGCTCACGGCGTTCGGGGCCATCGGCGGGGTCATGGCCTGGGTCGGCGGCCCGAGCCGGGGTCTGCTCGAAACCGCCCGGCAGGGCGAAATCCCGCCGTTTATGGCCAAGGTCAACAAGAACGGCGTCCAGGTGAACATCCTGCTCATCCAGGCCGTGATCGTGAGTCTGCTCGCCGGGCTCTACTTCGTCATGGACAACGTCAGCGTGGCCTTTTTCGTGCTTTCGGCCATGACCGTCACCCTGTATCTGACGATGTATATCCTCATGTACGCGGCCGCCATCAAGCTGCGCCATACCCGGCCCGATCTGCCGCGCACCTACAAGGTGCCGGGCGGCACCCTGGGCCTGGACCTCGTGGCCGGACTCGGGCTGCTTGGCGTGAGTTTCGCGCTGGTGGTGGGCTTTTTCCCGCCCACCAACCTGCCGGTGGGCAATCCCGCCCTCTACGTCGGCCTCGTGGCCGCCGGCATGATCGTCTTCATCGGCCTGCCCCTGCTCATAAACGCCCTGAAAAAGCCCGAATGGCGGCAAACCGGGGACTGATGCGCCCATCCCCGACAAAGGAGACTTGCATGGCCTTGCACCAAAAAGACACGGTCAGGGACGATCTCTTGGACGACGTGTACGCTTCGGACGACCTGTCGGCCGGCCTGCCCAAATACCGGTTCCCTTCCGACGAGACCGAACCCCGGCATATCTATCGGCTGGTCCGCGACGAGCTCATGCTGGACGGCAATTCGCGCCAGAACCTGGCCACCTTCTGCCAGACCTGGGCCGAGCCAGAGGTGCATCAGCTGATGGATGCGTGTCTGGACAAGAACATGATCGACAAGGACGAGTATCCGCAGACCGCCGAACTGGAGGCGCGCTGCGTGCACATGCTGGCCAACCTGTGGAACTCCCCCGAAGCGGCCAATACCATGGGCTGCTCCACCACGGGTTCGAGCGAGGCGGCCATGCTCGGCGGCTTGGCCATGAAATGGCGCTGGCGGGAAAAGCGTAAGGCCAAGGGGCTTCCCTGCGACAAGCCCAACATGATCTGCGGACCGGTCCAGATCTGCTGGCACAAGTTCGCCCGCTACTGGGACATCGAGCTGCGGGAAATCCCCATGGAGCGCGACCGGCTCATCATGACCCCAGAAGAGGTCGTTTCGCGCTGCGACGCAAACACCATCGGCGTGGTGCCGACCCTGGGCGTGACGTTTACCTGCCAGTACGAGCCTGTGGAAGACGTGTGCCTGGCCCTGGACAAGCTCGAAGCCCAGACCGGCCTCGACATTCCGGTGCACGTGGACGCGGCCAGCGGCGGTTTCCTGGCCCCGTTTTGCGATCCGGACCTGGCCTGGGATTTCCGACTGCCCCGGGTCAAGTCCATCAACGCCTCGGGGCACAAGTTCGGCCTGTCGCCCTTGGGCGTCGGCTGGGTGNTCTGGCGCGANGCCGCGGAACTGCCCAAGGACCTCATTTTCGACGTCAACTACCTGGGCGGCAACATGCCCACCTTCGCCCTCAACTTCTCGCGTCCGGGCGGCCAGATCGTGGCCCAATACTACAACTTCCTNCGCCTGGGGCGCGAGGGCTANCGCAAGGTGCACCAGGCCTGCTACGACACCGCCGCCTACCTGGGCGANGCCCTGCGCGAACTCAAGCTCTTCGACGTCATCTACGACGGCCGGGGCGGCATTCCGGCNGTGAGCTGGAGCCTNAAACCGGACTGCCAGGCCGGGTTCAACCTCTACGACCTCTCGGACCGCCTGCGCAGCCGGGGCTGGCAGGTGCCGGCCTATTCCATGCCGGCCAACCGTCAGGACCTGGTGGTCATGCGCGCCCTGGTGCGCCACGGCATGAGCCGCGACCTGGCCGATCTGCTTCTGGCCGACCTCAACCGCTGCCTGGCCTACTTCGCCAAAAATCCCGTGACCGTGTCCCTGAGCCGCGAGGAGTCGGGCGGCTACAGCCACAGTTAAGCGTCCTCGCCGCCGGGCAGGTTCGCACAACTTGCCCGGCGCCATCCCACTCCCGCTCCCCTACCCCACCCACGCATAGACGACGGTCACGAGCACGATGCTTGCCGCGCGCAGGGCCTGATTGTGGATGATGAGCTTGGCCGCGATCCTGGGCTTGAAGATGCCGGCGTAGTACGGGAACTGGTGGCGGAAAGCCCGCATGGGCGTCGACAGGATGTTGCCCACGAGCAACGCCAGCACCACCTGCTTGGCCTCCAGACTGCCCGCCCCCATCATGGCCCCGGCCGCGGCCAGCCCGGCCGAAAATTCGGCCATGACCTGGAACATGACAATGCTCAAGGCCTGGGGCGTAAGCCAGGACAAAAAGGACAGATGCGCGGCCAGCCACTGCTCCATGGCCGCAAACGCCCCCCAGACCGTCAGATAATGAAAGGCCACGTAGATGGGCACGGTAAAAAGCACCATGGTCCGGATGCGCTTGGCAAAGCGCTTCCAGGCCTTGGCCANGGCCTTGCGCCAGGTGATCCCGCCCTCGGACAGNTGGCAGACCACGCAGCCGTCAGGCAGCGGCGGCANCACNATCCGNCCNTAGCACAGGATGGCCANNGTGCGNANAAANGCCGCGCCCAGGGTCAGGCCGACATAGGTCAGNGCCGTCCGCGTNCCCANAAACGGCAACGTGACCAGAAACATCTGGGGCAGATGCAGAAAATAGGTCGGNAGGCTGTTGAAAAGATTGGCCAGNANCAGTTCGCGGCCGGACAGNCGGCCGGCGGCATTGGCCTCGGCCAACAGCGAATTGGCGGCCATGCCCGAAAAAAAGGCCATGGAAAAACTCGCGCCGACCACGTCCCGCAAATGCCCGAACCGGATGAGCGGACCGGCCAGACGGGCCAGAAACCGCGTCCAGTTGAGGGCCTCGATGCAGTTGGCCACGAGCAACCCCAGGGACAGAGAGACGAGCAGCCGCNACAGGGGCCACAACAACGAATGCCAAAGATGCGCGATGTCCATGGGGGGAGGGTATTAAACACGGCCGGGGCGTTTGGGAAGGGGGGCGGCAGAATTTGCCCGGAACGCCAAAAGCCCGCCCCTTGCGGGGCGGGCTTGTCGTGTGTCGTTTGGCGTGGACTACCGCTTGAGCTGGATGAGCTCGGAAAGCATCGTATCCACGGTGGTGATGGTCTTGCTGTTGGCCTCGAACCCGCGCTGGGTGATGATCATGTTGACCATTTCCGTGGCCATGTCCACATTGGAGGATTCCAGGGTGTTGCCGGAAACCGAGCCGGCAATGCCGGTATTGGCCCGGTTGGTGGTGGCATCGCCCGAATCNAGGGTGGAGGTNTANAGGTTGTCNCCNACGCTGTTGAGNCCCTGGAGNTTGGTGAAGGTGGCCAGGGCNAGNGCNTAGAGCTCGATGGTCACGCCGTTGGANTAGGTGCCGGANATGACNCCGTCGCTGTCCACGGAGATGCTGCTGAGTAAGCCGGCNGTGTAGCCGTTNTGCGAGCTGAAGATCGTGGAGGAGGACGTGGCGTAGTTGGTGGTGCAGGTNCTGTTGATCTTGAGCGAGCTGGAAGTGAAATGGACCAGATTGCCGGCNTTGCTGCTGTAGCTGACGCTGGCCAGGGTTCCGTTGCCNGAATCGTAAACCAGACCCGAGGTGTCGCGCATGCCCAGGTTGAGGGCGATGTCGTTGGTGTTGGCCTGATCCGTGAAACTGGCGTTGGACGAGGACTTGAAGTTGGCCGAGAACACGGGATAGCCGCTCTTGTTGACTTCGGCCGCGCTCCAGGCGCCGGCGGTAAAGCTGGTCAGGTTGCCGTTGCTGGCCGAGCTGCCCTTGAGGGTATAGGCGCTGACATTTTCCAGCGAACCCGAGGAATCAAAGGTCATGGTGCCGACCATGAGCAGGCCGCCCGTGGCCGTGTCGGACAGCTTGGTCCCATCCGAAGCCACCCGGCCGTCCTCACTGGGATCGCAGGTCACGGCGTATTCCCAGTATTCCTTGCCGTTGTCCGAGGTGATCTTGTCGTAGTAGACGGTCAGGGTATGGGGCGACCCGTTTTCGTCGTAGACCTTGACGGTCGTGGAGTAGGAGTAGGCCGTGGACGGCATGGCCGGGTCCGAGGTCCCATCCCAGGAAGAGCTCATGGCGTAGAAGTAATTGCCGTTGGCATCATCACGGGTGGATTCGCTCGTGGAATCGGAGTCAAGGTTGGTGACCACGGTCACACTGGTAGTGGCCTTGGCCGGGCTGGAGAACGAATCGAGCTTGATGTCCGTGATGGAACCGGTGACCGGCGTGCTGCTCAGGCTCGTCCCGGCCGAAGCGGCGTCGTCGATCTTGTCCTGATCCACCTTCCAACCCTGGACGACCAGACCGCCCGACGTGGTCAGGTAGCCGTCGGAATCGAANCTGAAATCGCCGGCCCGGGTATAGTAGGTGGTGGTATTGCCGGTGTTGAGCAGNCGCCCGTTNGAACCGACCTGACTCTCTTTTGCTTGCACATGAAAAAGCCGTTGCCGCTGATGGCCATGTCCGTGCTGGACGTGGTGGTCTCCAGACCGCCCTGGGAATAGTCGGTGGCGACACTGCCCACGCGGACGCCGCAGCCCACCTGATCCGTGCCCGAGGCCGTACCGATGGAGGCACTCATCAGGTCCACGAAATCGATCCGCGAGGACTTGAATCCCGTGGTGTTNACGTTGGCCAGATTGTCACCAATGGTGGTCATCTTGGTCGAATTCGCNAGCAAGCCCGAAACGCCAGACCACATGGATGTGCTCAGNCCGACTCCCATAACATTACCTCCTTACGCCATGGCCTGGCGTTTCTCCGACATACTTTGTCTTAGCTCGACGNGTCATCACTGCTGCTGGTTGTCGTGTCGACAACGTTGGTGATGTCCGTAAATTCCACATACCGGTCATCNCCGATATCCAGGTAATANGTGCCATCAATCTGCTGGATACCCTGGACCGTACCGGTCATGGTCGAGCTGACCGTCAGGGTGTCTCCATCGGCGTTGGTGGCGGTGACCGCGACCTGGTACAGTCCGTCGTCGCAGGTATTGCCGTCGTAATCCTTGCCGTCCCAGGAGAAATCGACCGTGCCGGCCGCCGTGGCNCCCAGGTCCACCGTGCGCACNATCTCGCCCGAGCTGTCCAGGACGTTGACGATGCAGGTCTCGGAGTCCTCGGCCAGGGTGAAGGAGACCTTGGTGGCCGTACCCTCGGACAGACTCACGGCCGTGCCCGTGGCCTCGATGGTCTTGCCCATGAAGTTGACGGCGCCGATCATCTCTTGTTCCTGGGCGACGCTGGTCAGATTATCGATGCCGGTGTTGATTTCAGTCAGCTGTTCAAGGCTCGAGAACTGGGCCAACTCGGCCACGAATTCCTTGTCATCCATGGGGTCGAGNGGGTCCTGGTACTCGAGCTGGGTGACCAGAAGCTGCAAAAAGGCGTCGAGACCGAGGGACGAGGTCGAGGACGAACTCGTCGAGGACGAAGAAGTGGAGGAAGAGCTGTCGGTCCCGAGGATGCTGCTGACGTAACTCATGGCTCACTCCGTGTGCTAGGCAAAAAGATCCAGGCCGCCCGAGCCGGAAGACAGGTTCGTGGGTACATAGCTGGCCGTGGTGAGCGTCTCGGCCAGGGTTGCCTCATTCCCCGGAAGCACCCGCGTGGAAGAACGCAGGCGGTCGAAATTTTCCTGCTGTTGCCGGGCCTGGGCCTGCTGCTCGGCGCCGCCCTGGCGGGAACTGGGATTGTCCTGGGCCAAGCCGGTCTGCACATCGAGCTTTGTCACCTTAAAGCCCTGATCCTCCAGGCTCTTGCGGATGGTGGCCGCCTGGTCCTGCAACAGGGCCGAGGTTTCGGGGCTCTCGGCCTTGATGACCGCCCGGACTTCCTTTTCCTTGACCGTCAGCGTCACACTCAAGTTGCCCAATTCCTCGGGCTGCAGGATCAGGGTGACCTGGCGCGAACCCTGGCCCATGTTCTGCAACAGGGTGTTTTCGACCTGCTGGGCCACGGTCCCGGGGGTCTGGGACGCGGACGGCTGCGACGTCGTGGCGGTGCTTGCCTTGCCCGTGTTCGCGGCGGCCAGGGAAACGGCGGTCGCCGCCGTGGCGCCGGGCATGGCGGTCCGGTCGGACGACGCGTGGCCCTTGTCCGAAAGATCGAAACCGCCTTCCTCGCTCCGGTCCCGGTTCGCGGCGGACGCCTTCGTGTTCGTCTCGTCCCCCAGATTCAGGGCGCCTTCGGACTGCCGCTTGCCGGCGCCACCCGCACCGCTGCCATTCTTCTCCGACGGGGAGGCGGTGGATTGACTCGGCTGCGCTGCCTCCACAAGTCCGGAAGTCGTGGCCGACGCGCTGCCGCCGTTTCCCTTGTCGGAAACCGTGGCGGAAGCGGTCGCGTTGTCCGCCAGCGTGGCGGTGGAGCGCACCGGCTGGGTTCCGGCTGTGGCGCTTACACTAGGCGCGGAGGAGGCCTGGGCCTGGCTCTTGGTCGCGGAACCCGCCGCCTTGGCTGCCGGGGTAACCGCAGCCTGTTCCTGGGCGGCCAGGACCTGGACCTGGGGAGCCGTGACCGACAACTGCGGCGCGGAATCTTGCGTCTGGCCGGCCGGCACCTGGACCTGCACCGTCCCGGACAGGGCCGGCGACGGGGAGGCCGAGCCCGCTGTCTGGGCCAAGGTCTGGGTCGGAGACGGCGCCGAAGCTTGGGAAGCTTCCGTCTGGGCCGCCTGACCCGACGTCTGCGAACCGGCCGCCGGCACATCGGCCAACAGCGTCAGCTTCGCCTGGCTGGCGGGTTGCCCCGCTTCATTCGCCGCGGCGTCGCCGCCCTGGGACGCGGCGCTCATGGCCACCGCCTGGGCGGCCTTGCGCGCGACATCGTCCTCATGGATGTCCGAACGTTCCTTGGACGAGGACTTTTCCCAGGCACTGTGCAGAACCGTGGAGGCCGCCTGGCGAAAGTCCGACAAGGACTGGATTTCCTGGGCGGTCTTGGTGGAAAGTTCGTTTTGGACCAGCGACATGGCCGTGCGCAGGCCCTCGCCGGACAGGCCCTCGGAAGCGTTGGACTGCTCGAACAAGGCCGAGATGCGGGACTGGGCGCTGTCGGAAAGATTNAGNTTGCGGGCCAGGGAGGNCATTTCCGCCGCGTTCAGACTGACCGTGGAATCCGAGGACAGACCCGACACCTTGGCATTGACCGCGTTCCACACGGACTCGGTCTCGCCCTTGGCCAGGGAATCCACGAGCTGCTGGGACTCGTCGGCGGTAAACCCGAGCTTGCCGAAAAAGCCCAGCAACTGGGCCTGCTCACCGGTGGGAATCTCGCGCTGGTCCTGGGAGCTGTCGGAGGAGACCTTCTTTTGCACCTTGGCCAGCATCTGGCCCCAGGTCATGCCGGAGCCGCTTTCCGCGCCGGCTTCCATGTCGTCGATCTCGGCGGTGGTGAAGCCCCGGGACAACAACTCGTCGCGCAACGCGGCAATATCTTCCTTGGTCAGCTTGAGATTGGCGAGGTCCGCGCCGTTGGGGGTATTGGCCGCGTCGAGGGGATTGCCGATAGTGCTGCTGGAGGCCGAGGAGCGTGTCGTCGTCCCGCTCGTACCCGAGGCGGCGTACTTGCCAAGCAGCGCGGCGAACGAGGTCGCCTGGGTGCCTGCCGTCTGCCCGCTCTGGGCAGTCGTGCCGGAACTCGATTGGAGCAGTGGAAGAATTTGCATGCCGGGCCTCCTGGCATGCAGACATATCAAGACCCGTTCCAACTTGAAAAAATGAACGAAGTGAGGCCCCTAACAAAAGCGGCGCGCCAGGAGGGAGGCGTTTTTTTCCGGGTGGTCAGCTCCAGGGGCCAAGAGAGGCCACCTGTTCGAGCAAAGACAGGCAGCGTAACCGAGCGGCGCGAGAACCGTCGCCATTTTGGAGCACCCGTTCGACAAAGCCGGCCAAGGGGCGCACATGCGGCGCGAACCGGTTCATGAACGCGACATCCGGCACGTCCCCGTCCCGCACGCCCTGGCTCAAGGCCGCCCCCAGGACGGCCAACCCCCGACCCAAGGACGAGGCCAGCCGGGGCTGTTCCCGGACCAGGCCCGCGACGGCGTTTTGGGCCGGCGCGGCGTCCCAGGCGCCAAACAGCCAGCCGAAAACACCCTTCCACAACTCGCCAAGCGTTTCCCGGGCTTCGGGAGAACCCGGCTGGTCCAGCGGCCGCAGCCGGTACAGCCCGCGCCCGTCCCGGTCCGACTGCCACAAGCGACAGCCGGGCAACCGGGCGCCAAGGAGCCGTTTGTCCTCGCCCCGGGCCAGTCGGGCGGCCACATAGGCTACCCGGGCCGGATCGAACAGCCCCTGGCAGGCCGGCGCCCCGGCGGCGCAAGCCCCGCACCCCCAGCATCCCCGGCAAGACAGACGCGGGGTGAGCACGTAATGCCCGGGCTGATACGGTCCGGTCTCCCAGGCGTTCACCGGCCCGACCGACAGATTGAGCACCCGCCAGCCGGTCCAGGCCGCCAGGTGCATGGGGCCGGTGTCTGGTGTGACCAGAAGGGCGAGCTCCTGTCCGAGCACGGCCAGGGCGCCAAGGCCCAAACGACCGCAGAGGTTGGCGATGGGCGCCTTGACCAGATGCGCCACAGCGGCCCCCAGTTCCACCTCGGCCGGCCCGCCGAGCAGCACCGGCGTGAGTCCCCGACGGATGAGCTCCCGGGCCAAGGCGGCAAAAAAGGCCGCGTCCGGCCGTTTCTCCGGCTGGCTGGCGCCCACGAACAGCCCGACCTTGACCCGGCCCGGCCCGCCATGGCGGGGTTCGGGCCAACGCGTGGCCGCCACCTCCGGCAACGGGACCACGTCCAGGGCATTGAGCTCGGCCCAGTGGAAGCGGTTGTGGCGGTTGTTACCGACCAGGGAGGCGCGGTAGAGCTGCCAGTCGCCAAGGACCCGGGTCACGCCGGCGGCATCGGTGACCGGACCGCATTTGGTTTCGGCCGCAAGTTCCCCGGCCAGCCGGGCCGCCTCGGGCCGGATGCTCAGGTTCACGACCAGGGAACAATCCTGGCCGATCAGGCGGCCGCCCTGAGCCAGGGGCAGATAACGCGCCGCCGGGCTCACCCGGGACAGGGGGCCGGCAAAAGTCGGTTCTGCCACCACGGTCACAGGCTGGCCCGGACGCGTGCGGCCCAGCCACAGCAGCAGCGGATAGGTGAGGATCAGATCGCCCATGCGCTGGGTCTGGATCACCACGATGGGGCGTGTGTCAGCGGCCATGGCCGTCCTCCTCGATCGCCTGGTCGGCCAGGTCCCAGGGCGTTGGCGCGCCGCCGGACAGTTCGCGCGCCTTGGCCGCCGTGTCCCGGGCCAGGGCGGCATAGGCCGTGTCCGCGAACCGGGCCAGGGCGGCATCGTCGTATTTGTGGTGGAGCTTGAACTGGTTGGCAAATCCCGAGCCGTAGCCCGGTCCGCCAAGGCTCGTCGTCGCGCCCGTGGCCTTGTCGTGGACGACCACCAGCTCCCCGGCGCACACCGGAACCAGGCCCCGGTCGAGCAGTCGCAGATCATGGTCCAGATCGTCGTACTGGGTGGGCGAAAAACGCAGGTCAAAGCCGCCAGTCGCGGCCAGGACGTCGGTGGGGAACAGGTGGCAGCAGCCCGTGACCGTGGCGCAGGGCCGTGTCAGGCCGTACGCCCCCCAGTCCGGGGTGTGGAGCCACGGCCGCAGCAGCGTGAAGCCCCGTCCCTGCAACGCGCCCCGGCGCGGGGTCGGCCACAAATGTCCGTCCGCACTCTGCACGAACCGGGGGGCATTCGCCCCGCGCACCCGGCAGCCGTAGACCTCGGCCCGAGGGTACCTGGCCAGAGCCGCGCCGAACCGGCCGAGCCAGTCCGGCGGTACCAGGGCGTCGTCGTCGAGGTAGACGGCAAAGGCAGCCGCGCGCACGTCCGGCTGGGCCGCCAGCCAGTTGCGTCCGGCCGGCGCGCCCACATTGACCGGCACGGTCAGGACGGTCAGGTCCGCCCCGAGCCGGTCCCGCCAAGCGGCCAGTACGGCGGCCGTGTCGTCGCGGCAACCGTTGTTCAAAACGAAAATCCGTAAGCCGCCGGCCGGGACAAAGGCCCGATCCGTCGCCGCCAGGGAGGCCAGGGTCCGGTCGAGCCGGGCGGCGTTATCAAACGTATAGAGCAGCACCGCCACCGAACCGGATAAGGGGGCCAGCCGCGTGTCCAGGGCCTGGCGCACGGTGTGGAGGCGGTTGACGGCCAGGGCGTCCAGGGGGCGAGCGGCGACCAGCCGGGATAGCGCGGCCGCGGCGCCGTCCCGGTCGCCCACGGCAAGCAGGGCCTGGGCCAAGGGGAAAAGCGGTCCGGTCCAGGGCACCATGGCCAGGCAAGCCCGCAGCCGGCTCACGGCCGACGCGGCCCGGCCGGCGAGCAGGTCCAGTTCCCCGGCCACGGCTAGGCCCAAGGGAGCCAGGGCGCCGGGCAAGGCGGCCAGGCGATCGGCGGCCGCGACCAGGAGGGCGGAATCGTCCTGCATGGGCGCCACCGTGCCCAGGCCATGGGCGGCGGCCAGAGCATCCGGCGTCCTGGCCAGACGGTCGCAAAACAGACGCGCCAGACCGGCCACGTCGCGCCGCTCGGCCAGTTCCCGGTGCTCCGGGTCCTGGCCGGACGGACGGGCCTCGGCGGCCACAGTGGCCACGATCCGGGCGAGCGGCAGCGGCAAAAACGGCCGGCCCGCCTGACGCCGGGCCAACACCGCCGCGGCGGTGCCGTCCAGGGGCGCGTCCTCCCACACAGCCAGGGACAGCCGGTCGGCCAGGCCGGAGACCGCTACGCCGCCGGCCAGGGCCGCGTCCCGGGCCGCCACCAGTCCCGGTCCCCGGCCGCCGACCAGCAGCAATCGCTGCAACGCCACCGGCAGGCCGGCCACGGTTGGCGCTTCGGACGCGCCCCAAGCGCAGGGAGAAGCGAACGGTTGCATGCCCAATTTCCGGCCTCAAGCCCCGAAGGTCTGGCGCATGACGGCAAACAGGGTTTCCAGGCGCCGGGGATAGGTGTGCTCGGCCAGGACACGCCGTCGCCCGGCTTNGGCCAGGGCCTGGCGCGCGGGCGCGTCGGCCAGGTAACGCCCNGCCAGGGCGGCCAGCTCCTCGGCGGTCTCGTAGACGGCCATCTCCCGGCCGGGTTCGAACAGGTTTTCGAGTTGGCGCCGGGCATCGGTGAGCACAAAGGCCCCGCAGGCCGGCACGTCGAACACCCGCTGGTTGACCGCGCCCTTCATCTGGGAACTCGTCACNTTGGCGTTGACCTCGGACAAGGGATAAAAATGCGGCAGTTCGTCGTAATAGGCCAGTTCCGGCAGCCGTCGCCACAGCCGCCCTTCCCCGGGCAGGACGGACAGCCANCCCGCATCGCCGACGATGGTCGGACCAAAGGGCAGCAACCCCGCGATCCGGGCCGCCCGGTCGCGCCGGGTACATTCCCAGATCACGGCCGTCTCGAAGGCCAGACGCCGCTCCACGGTCGGGATGGCCAGATACGCGGTAAAAAGCTCGGGCCGNGACGCGGCCAGATAGTCGGCCACCAGCCGCTCGGGCGCGGCCGCGAATCCGTCGGCCACGTCCGCGAAGGACGCGGCCAGCCCAGGCGGCGGATCGGCCAGGGCCAGCCGGGTCGCGGTCTTGGACACCATGGAATTGCCCACGAACGACACCCGCGCCCGCCAGGGATGGTCTGCGGGCACGGCGGCCAGGGGCCGAAAGCGCGTCTCATCCGTGGCCAGGGGCAGATAATGGACGTGGGGACAGCCCCGGGCACGCAGCGGCGCCACCGTGTCCGCGTCCCAGGTGAAAAGCACGGTGGAGCGGCTCACAGCCGGCCGGTACAACGGTAAAATAAGCTCCGGGCTGTCCACAAACCACGAGGCCAGGGGGATGCCCGCACGCTCCAGGAGTTCGAGCAGCACCCCTTCCCGGTCCAGGCCCAGATGATTGACCGTGAGCACGAAATCCGGGGCAAAATCGTCCAGGGCCGCGCGGACCAGGGACACATAGGCGTCACGATCAAGGGGCGTTTCGCCGGTCTCCAGATAGCGGCAGGGCGCGCCGAGGCGCTCACAAGCCCGGGTCACCTCGCCGACCAGAAAAAGCTTGCTGGTCAGGCACAGCACCCGGGGGAGAGCCTCGCGGAAAAGCGGCCCGGACGGCACGCACGGCGGAGCGAGTTCGGCAGCCAGACGGGCGTAATAGTCGGGATCGAGCCGGCGGTACACGGCCTGGGGCACGATATGCAACCCCGGCCGGCCCCGAACGGCGGCAAAGGCGCGTACGGCCTCGGCCACATCCGCCACCTCGGGAGCATCGAGCCACAGGACGTCCGGGTCACCGGCCAGGGCCGCGCGCACGCCGGTCGCGGCCGCGATGGGCGCTTCCCTGTCCACTACCGCCACCGGCACCCCGGCCGCCCGGCAGGCGGACACGGCCACGCCAAGCCCGGCCCCGAGAAAAACCGGCAAGGCCGTGGTCCCGCAGCGGTCGATCACCGCTTCGGCCAGGGCCGCTTCGGCAGCCGGGCCACGCCGGCCGGCCAGACTCCAGGTCTTGTCGGCCAGGACCAGACGCACGTCCACCACCCGACCGGCCTCGGTCACGGCAACGGCGTCAACGAGCGGCCCGGCCATCCGGCAAACGTCCCTTACCCGCCAAGGGCGGCCANGGCGGATTCGTCCTTGAGAATCTCGAAGAAGTTGAGCAGCTGGACCAGCCCCAGGGTTTTTTCCACGGCAGGGCTCAGCCGATACAGGTAGAAGGAGCGGCCGGAACTGCGCATCCGGGTGTTGATCGAAACCAGGAAGCCGATGCCCGAGGAATCCATGAAGGGCACACCGGAAAGATCGATCACCACGGCCTGCACCGAATCGTCGCGCAAGGCCTCGTCCAATTGGCGCTTGAGCTCCCCGGTGATCTCCAGGGTGATTTCGCCGGCATACCGGAGCAGCAACAGGCCATTGCCGCACGAAAGCGTCAGCTTTTCCACCGCGAACGACCTATGTCCTTATGAATGAACATGATATTTTCCGATCCCCGACGGGTGACCCGACAGGCGTCCGACAACATGCACATGATGTACAAACCCCGGCCGCCCTCGGACTCCGGGCCCGGGTTCTCGAACCGCACATCCGGCCCAAACCCCTTGCCCCAGTCGACGATCTCCAGTTCCACCCACTGCCCGGGTTCTACTCCGAGTCTGACCTCGAGATCGCCGGGCTGGCCGCCGTAGGCATGGCGGCAGACATTGGCACAGGCCTCGGTCAGGATGATATCCAGATCATGCAGGGTGTCGGAATCCGCCAGGAACTCCGAGAGGAAATCCACCACATCCTTGGCCAGCCGCCGGCTGTCGCCCGGGTGGGATATGGTCCGAAAGACCTTGCGGATCACCGCGCGCTCCCTGGCCTGGTCCCTGGCGCCCCAGCCATACGCTGGTCGCCTCGCCGTGCCACGTTTTCGCTTTTGGCCGCAAACCTGCTGTCCGTCAAGAGCCTTCCCCGGGCGCGAAATCGACGCTGTCGAGCACGATGGTCACCGGCCCCCAATTGACAAGCTCCACATCCATGTCCGCCCCGAACCGGCCGCCGGCTACCTTGCCCGACAAGGCCGCGCCGGCCCGCTCCACCAGCCGGGCATAGATTTCCCGGGCCACGTCCGGCGGCGCGGCGTCCGAAAAAGACGGCCGCCGCCCCTTGCGGCAACTGGCATAGAGCGTGAACTGGGACACCAGCAGCAACCCGCCGCCGGTCTCACGCAGGCCGACGTTGAGCTTGCCGGCTTCGTCCGGGAAAATCCGCAAGTCGCACAATTTTTCGAGCATGGCCCCGCATACCGGGCCGTCCGCGAATCCCGGACCATCCTTCCGGCCGAATCCGACCAGCACGAGCAAGCCTTCCCCAATGGCGCCGACCACCTCGCCGTCCACGGTCACCGAAGCCCGGCGCACCCGCTGCACAACCANGCGCACCTAATACTCCATGTAGGTGGCCTTGCTGGCCGGCTTCTCGGACACCGAGACGCTCACGAGCCGCACCGGCTGCCCGGCCAGCATGGCTTCCAACCGCCGGTAAATGAACCGGGCCAGATTCTCCGAGGACGGATTCTCCAGCGCGAATCCCTCCAAATCGTTGAGATGCCTGTGGTCCAGGCCGGCCAGAATCTCGCGCAGCTTGCCCTTCAGCACTTTAAAATCCAACAAGTACTCGACTTTCGGATCGAGGCGCTCGCCTTCGACCACGGCCTCGACACCGAAATTGTGACCGTGCAGATTCTCGCACGGGCCCTCATAGCCACGCAGACAATGCGAGGCGCAAAAGCCCTCGGTCACGGTCAAACGCCAGATGCCGCGTTTGTGATCTGTCATAAGATGCCTCCGGCGGCCAGGAGAGGCGCTGCCTCTCCTGGACCTCTCCGCCGGGGGGGATCATCCCCCCCGGACCCCCTGCAAAAGGTGGTTCATAGTTGTCTTCGGTTTCTCGCCCGCAGGGCGACGGTCCAACCCGGTGGGGCCGAATTGACGAGGGCGTCAGCCGCGCTTCGCGGATTGTGCCGCCTTCGTAATGTTCCGCCGCCGCGACGGTTGCTGCGCTCCGACTGCCCAGCGCAAAGATTCCCCGTCGGGGGGGCCGGGGACTGGATCCCCGGTGTGNGCCGGTAAATGAACCGGGCCAGATTCTCCGAGGACGGATTCTCCAGCGCGAACCCCTCCAGATCGTTGAGATGCCTATGGTCCAGGCCGGCCAAAATCTCGCGCAGCTTGCCCTTCAGCACTTTAAAGTCCAACAAGTACTCGACTTTCGGATCGAGGCGCTCGCCCTCGACCACGGCCTCGACGCCGAAATTGTGGCCGTGCAGATTCTCGCACGGGCCCTCATAGCCACGCAGACAATGCGAGGCGCAAAAGCCCTCGGTCACGGTCAAACGCCAGATGCCGCGTTTGTGATCTGTCATAAGATGCCTCCGGCGGCCAGGAGAGGCGCTGCCTCTCCTGGACCTCTCCGCCGGGGGGGATCATCCCCCCCGGACCCCCTGCAAAGGGTGTTCATATTGTCTTCGGTCTTCCTCGCCCGCAGGGCGACGGCCACCGGTGGGCCGGAATTGACGAGGGCGTCAAGCCGCGCTTCGCGGATTGTGCCGCCCTCGTCAATTCCGGCCCGCCCGACGGTTTGCTGCGTCCGACTGCCACAGCGCACAAGATTCGCCGGTCGGGGGGCCCGGGGGGACTGAGTCCCCCCGGTGGGGTCTGGGGCAACGCCCCAGTCTTCCTCCGCCCCTCCGCTCCTCCGCGCCCCGCCGCCGCTACCGCGCCGCCACGGCCCCGTGCTCGAAGTCGTCCAACTCCCGGCGCAGTTCGGCGCAGCGGCGCACGGTGTATTCCTGGCCCAGGCGCAACCGGCACACGGCCCGGGGCAGGGAAAGCACCAGGTGGACGGTGCACTGGCCGGGATAGCGGCGCAAAATATCGGCCAGGGGATCGAGGACCAGGGGATGGTCCTCGGGGCAGGCCAGCATGACCTCCACGGGCTCGTCGCTGCCGCTTATGACCTTGGACAGGGGCTCGATGCGCAGGGCCTGGAGCTTGATGAGCTTTTTGCCCTCGCCCTCGGTTTGNTCGCTGGCGCCGACCTTGGCGGTGATGGACAGGGGGATGTCGGCTTCGAGGTGTTCGCGGTTGGCGGCGTAGACATCGGANAAGACCACCACCTCGGCCTCGCCGCCCAGATGGTCCTCAAGCTTGCAAAAGGCCATCTTCTGGCCCTTTTTGGTCAGGATTTCCTTGGTGGAAACGCAGATGCAGGCCACCTTGACCTCGACGCCGGGTTCGAGGCCGCCACATTGGGCCAGGGTGGTCGCGCGCATGGCCCGCAGGTCGCGNTCGTAGGCCAGNAGCGGATGGCTCGTGAGATAGAAGCCGAGGGCCTCTTTCTCATGGGCCATCATCTCCTCGTGGAGCCATTCGGGCAGGCTCGCCTCCGGGCAGTTGAGCCCCAGCCCCACGGTCGGCTTGGGCTTTTCGGGCATGAGCGCCATGAGCGACAGCCGGCCGTCGTTTTTATCGGCCGCGCGTTTCTGGCCCAGGGCCACGGCCTGGTCCAGGCCGGCCAGGAGCCCGGCCCGGGAGCAGCCGAAACCGTCGCAAGCCCCGCATTTGATGAGAAATTCGATGACGCGCTTGGTGAGCTTGCGCATGTTCACGCGGCTCGTGAAATCCACCAGGGACGTGAAGGGACCGTTGGCCTCGCGCTCGGCCACGATTTCGAGCACGGCATCGCGGCCGACGTTTTTGACGGCGGCCAGGCCGTAGAGAATCTTGTTGTCCTTGACGGAAAAGTGCGGATGGCCGGCGTTGATGTCNGGGGGCAGGAGCGTAAGCTCGTTGTCGCGGCAGGAGGCGATGTACTGGAGCAACTTATCCTGNTTTTCCATGTCCGACGTCATGAGCGCGGCCATGAACGCCACCGGATAATGGGCCTTGAGAAAGGCCGTCTGGTAGGAAATCTGGGCATAGGCCGCGCTGTGGGACTTGTTGAAGCCGTACTCCGCGAACTTCTCCATCAAGTCGAAAATTTCGTTGGCCTTTTTCTCGTCGATCTTGTTTTCCGCGCAACCCGCGACGAAAATACCGCGCTGCTTGGCCATCTCCTCGGCATTTTTCTTGCCCATGGCCCGGCGCAGCAGGTCACCGCCACCCAGGGAAAAGTTGGCCAGCACCTGGGCGATCTTCATGACCTGTTCCTGGTAGACGATGACCCCGTAGGTCGACTTCAGGGTCTCTTCCAGGAGGGGATGCGGATAGACCACCGGGTCCTGGCCGTGCTTGCGGCGGATGAACTGCTCGACCATGCCCGACCCGAGCGGTCCCGGCCGGTACAGGGCGAGCATGGCGATCAGGTCTTCAAAGCAGTTGGGCTTGAGCATCCGCAGGTACTTGCGCATGCCCTGGCTTTCCACCTGGAAGATGCCGTCGGTATCGCCCCGGGCGAACAGTTCGTAGGTGGCCGGATCGGTCATGGGCAGGGTTTCGAAATCGGGCGGCTCCTCCCCCATCTCGCGGATGATTTTGAGCGCATCGTCGATGACCGTGATGGTTTTGAGCCCCAGGAAGTCGAACTTGACCAGGCCCGACTTCTCGACGCGCTTCATGTCCCACTGGGTCACGGTTTCGTTGTTTTTTCCCTTATAGAGCGGCACGTACTCGGTCATGGCCTTGTCGGACACGACCACGCCGGCGGCATGGGTCGAGGCATGGCGGGCCAAGCCTTCCAGACGGCGCGAAATATCGATGAGATGCGCGATCTTCGGGTCCTGGGCCATGAGCGTTTTGAGCTCCGGCTCCATGTCCAGGGCCTTGTCGATGGTCATCTTGAGATCGTCGGGGATGAGCTTGGCGATGCGGTCGGTCTCGGCAAAGGTCATGCCGAGCGCCCGGCCCACGTCGCGCACCACGCCCTTGGCCTTCATGGTGCCAAACGTGGTAATCTGGGCCACGGCATCGGCGCCGTAATGCTCGGTGACGTAGCGGATGACCTCGTGGCGGCGTCGCTCGCAGAAGTCGACGTCGATATCGGGCATGCTCACGCGCTCGATATTGAGGAAGCGCTCAAAAAACAGATCGTAGGGCAAAGGGTCGAGGTTGGTGATGCGCAGCGAATAGGCGACCAGCGATCCGGCCGCCGAACCACGGCCCGGACCGACCGGGATATCGTGGTCCTTGGCCCAGTTGATGAAGTCCTGGACAATGAGAAAATAGCCCGGGAAACCCATCTGCTTGATGACGCCGAGTTCGAGTTCCAGGCGGTCCCAGTATTTTTTCGGGTCCGCGTCCGGCATCTTGGCCAGGCGTTTTTTGAGGCCCTCGCGCGCCATGTCGCACATGGTGTCGTCCAGGGACTTGCCGGGCGGGGCCTGGTAGACCGGAAAATGGTATTCCCCGAACTTGAGGGTGAGGTCGATGCGCTCGGCGATCTCGCAGGTGTTGGCCAGGGCCTGGGGCACATCGGCAAAGGCCTCGGCCATCTCCTCGGGGCTGCGGTAGTAGAGATCGTTGGANGTAAACCGCATCCGCTTCTCGTCGTCCACGCAGGACGCNGTCTGGATGCACAACAAAACATCGTGGGCCTCGGCGTCGTCAGCGCGCAGGTAATGGCAGTCGTTGGTGGCGACCAGCGGCAGTTTGAGATCGTCGGACAGCTCGATNAGGAAGTTGTTGACCGTGGTCTGTTCGGGAATGCCGTTGTCCTGGATTTCCAGGTAGAAGCGGTCCGGGAACAGGGCCGCGTACTGCCGGGCCATGTCCACGGCCGCGTCCTTGCCTTCCTTGAGCAGCTTCTGGTTGATCTCGCCCTTGAGGCAGGCGGACAGGGCAATGAGGCCCTCGCCGTATTGGCCGAGCAGCGCCTTGTCCACGCGCGGCTTGTAGTGGAAGCCTTCGAGAAAACCGAGGGAGACGAGCTTAAGCAGGTTTTTGTAGCCGACCATGTTCTGGGCCAGAAGGACCAGATGGTAGCCGGCGTCGCGCGGGGAGCGGGCGTCCTTGTTGCGGCGATCCTCCGGGGCCACGTAGACCTCGCAACCGATGATCGGCTTGAGCCCGGCCTTTTTGGCGTAGTCGTAAAACATGAGGGCGCCGTAGAGATTGCCGTGGTCGGTGATGGCCGCGGCCGGGCAACCGAAGGCGCCGGCCGTCTTGACCAGATCGCCGATGCGGATGGCGCCGTCGAGCAGGCTGTACTCGGTGTGACAGTGCAAATGGACGAAATCGGCCATGGACTTGGATTCCGGGGTAAAGGATGGGACCTGACGCGCCGTGACGCGCGTCTGTCATAACGCGGAATGCCCGGCCTGGAAACCGGGTCGGAAAACCGGGATTTTTTCGAACGCCTGGCTACTGCCAGCTTTGCAGTTCGAGCATGTTGCCTTCGGGATCGCGCAGATACTGGAAGGTGAGCCGTCCCACACCCGGCACGTCATGGGTGACGCGTTCGCCCACGGCCGAGCCGCCGGCGGCCAGGACCGCCTCGGCGGTTTTGGCCACGTCATCGACCAGAAAGGCCAAATGCACAATGCCCGGGGTATTGGGGGCGAGGGTTGGCCGGCCCGGCACCTGGGCATGGGAGAAGATTTCCAGGGTCGGGCCGGTCGGGCCGTGACCGGGCAGGCGCAGGTGCAGACCGGCCGCATGACTGCCCGCGATGCCNGTGGCNGCGTCGAGCCAGGGACCGGACAGATCGCGTTCGGGCGGCACGGGCTTGCACTCGAGCACCCGGATGTAAAACGAGGCCAGGGCGTGCCAGTCGCGGGCGACAATGTTGGTATGAACGTAGCGGATGGGCATGCAACTTCCTTACGGCTCCAAATAGGCGGTGAGTTCCGCGGCTACGCGCCCGAGCAGCTCCAGGGCCTCGGCCCCGAGATGGGCGGACTGGGCACCGTCGTCATTGCGCGAGGCGATTTCCAGATCATAGGCCGCGCGCCGCAGGTCCTCGGCAAACATGGTGCCGGCCACGCCCTTGAGGGAATGGGCCAGCCGCGAAAGCCGGTCCAGGTCCCCGGCGGCCAGGGCGGCCAGGATATTGGTGCGCCGGTCCGGGACCTCGGACAGAAAAATTCGAAAGATTTCGCCGAGTAATTCCTCGTCGTCGTCAAAACGCTCGCGCAACTTGGCCAGATCGACCAAGGTCAGGGACGTCGTGCCTGTCATAGGCGCCTCCTTCGAGGCTCGGCGTCACGCGGGGCGACGCGCTTGGGTTGCGTCGGCGCCGGCCAGGACCGGCGGCAAATACAGGGTGATGGCACAGCCACCCCCGGGCTTGCCGGCGGCCTCAACCGCTCCGCCGAATCCGTCCACGACCTTCTTGACCATGGCCAATCCCAATCCATACTCGCAGTGGTCGCCACTGTAAAACGGATTGAACATATTCTCCAGGACATCCCGGGTCATGACCCGGCCCGAATCGGCCACGCGCACCCGCACCCGGTCCTGATCCCGGTCGGTCTCCACGCTGACCCGACCACCTTCCGGCTGCCCCTCGACGGCGTTGCGCAGCAGGTTGATAAGGCACTGCTTGAGCAAGGCCGGCTCCACGGTCACATCCGGCAAGCCCGGGTCCAGGGTGGTGACGATGGTCACGACCTTGGGCGCGAGTTCCCGCTCCACCACACCGGCGGCGTCGGCCACCACCCGGTTGACGTCGGCCTGGCCCAGGGCCTTGCCCGACGGCCGGGCGAACTCCAGAAACTGGGTGAGCAGCCGCTCCATGCGGGCCAGTTCCTCGACCACGATCGTGGCCTTTTCCCGTGCCGCCTCGGGCAGATCGTCCGTGTGGGCCAGGCGGTTGGCGAAACCGCTGGCCGCAAAAAGCGGATTGCGCAGTTCGTGGGCCAGGTAGGAGGACAACCGGCCCAGGCTTTCGATGCGCTCGGCCTGGCGGGCGCTGATCTCGCCCACGGTGCGGTCGGTGATATCCCGGCGAAAAACCACCACATGGCCGATGTTGCCGGCCTTGTCACGGATGGGATAGGCATAGGTGCGGTAGTAGCGCAGCCGACCGTCCCCGGACACGGCCGAGGACAGGCGTTCGGCCTTGTGCCCGCTCGACAGGGCGATGCGAAAGGGGCTGGCCGAATCGTCGGGATCGCACAGGGGCGGATCGTCCGGGTCGCGGCGCAGGTCCAGGCAGGGCTTGCCCACGAGTTCGGTCTTGGACCGGCCCAGGCGCCGCAGCAGGTTGCGGTTGCAGTCCGCCACCCGGCCCGAAGCAGCCACCAGCACGATGTCTTCCTGGACCTCGTCGAGAATGGCTTCGAGCAGCACATTCTGGTGGTCCAGGCGCATGCGGCAGTGGGTGCCCATGGAGACGGCGTTCGACAGGGCGCACAGGAGAAACGAGGCCGTGCTGTCGATCAGCGACGCGCCACGCGGCATGTCGGCGGACAGCTGGCGCGGGTCCAGGCCGCTGCCCAGCTCCACCACCAGATTGATGTGCGGATTGTCGGCGAACAGTTCGCGGTGGCCGGCGTAAAATGGCACCCCGCGCAACAGTGGCGAGGCCCGCCTGGGATCGCCGAGCTCAAGCCCCGCCACCCCGGCCAAGCGCATGGGTGGCAAAAATTCGCGGAATTCCTCGCCGGCCACGATTTCAAGAATCGTATCGAAACCGGGACCGGCGCCGACCAACGCCGACGAGATAGTCCCGTTCCTCGCTGTCCAAAACGCAGTAGGCTTCCCTCGGCGCGCCCAGCCCTTGGGCCATCGGCTTCCCTCCACTGGGATCAGTCTGTCCGCTGCCGCAACACCATCGCATAAAGCTCTTTTGCGGTCCATCCCGAAAGCCGCGAAACNGCCCGTCTGGCCACATCCTTGGGCTTGCCGCCAAGGGCCGCCTCCTCGGCCAGCACGGCCAAAACCTCCGCTTCGCCGGAACGCCGCGCCTCGCCCGGNCCGACAACCACCGTCACCTCGCCGAGCAGTTCGAGNTCACGGCCGGCAAAATCGGACAGCCGGCCCGGCAAGAACTCCTCGAAGGTCTTGGTCAGCTCCCGGCAGATGACGCAGTCCCGGTCGGAAAGGGCGTCCAACGCCACGGCCAGGGTGTCGGCCAGCCGGTTCTTGCGCTCGAAAAAAACAAGCGATGCCCCGGTGGCGCCGAACCGGACGAAAAGCTCCCGGGCCTCGGAAGGAGCCCGGGGCGGAAAGCCCAAAAAGGAAAAGGGATACGGCGCCAGGCCGGCCGCGGACAANGCGGCCAGGATGGCCGANGGACCGGGCACCGGGTGCACGGTGTACCCGGCCTCCCGGGCGGCGCGCACCAGCCGGTAGCCCGGATCGGCCAGAAGCGGCGTGCCCGCGTCCGAGACCAGGGCCACGTCCTCGCCGGCGGCCAGCCAGGCAAGGACCTGGGGCAACCGGTCCTCCTCGTTGTGCTCGTGAAAGCTGACCAGCCGGTTGGCCGTGATGTCGAGGGTTTTGAGCAACAGCCCGGTGCGCCGGGTGTCCTCGGCCAGCACCACCCCGGCCGCGCCGAGCACTTCCGCCGCCCGGGGCGAAAGGTCCCGGGCATTGCCCAGGGGCGTGGCCACGATCCATACGGTTCCCGCGCGCGTTTCCTGCACCCGAGCCTCCTTGCTGGCGCCGAAGGTAGCGCCGGCTGTCCTTCGCGGCAAGGGGCGGCCATTGACATGACCGGCCAGTGCGCTAACTTATCCAGAATTTCACATGCGGTGCAAAAGTCTGGAACAGGTCTGCGACAGCCCTGTTTCCGAGGCGATTCCTCTGATTCACGCTGCGACGCAACACGACGCGGCCCGGCCAGTTCGCGGGTAGCGCCACAAAACGCAAGGACCCATCATGCCACAACAGGTCGTCATCATCGGTGCCGTGGCCCTCGGCCCCAAGGCCGCCTGCCGCTTCAAACGGCTCTCCCCGGACAGCAAAGTCACCATGCTCGATCGCGGCGCCCGCATCTCGTACGGCGGCTGCGGCATTCCCTTCTATGTTTCGGGCGAAATCAGCGAATCCACGGCCCTGCAATCCACGGCCTTCCACATGCTGCGCAACCCGGAATTCTTCCACGACGTCAAGGACGTGGACGTGCTCACCCGGACCGAGGCCACGGCCATCGACCGGGCGGCCAAGACCGTCGCCACCCGCAACCTGGATACCGGCGAAACCAAGGCCATTCCCTACGACAAGCTCGTCATCGCCACGGGCAGCTCACCCCGCCGCCTGCCCATCCCGGGGCTGGACCTGGCCGGCGTCCATACCGTGGACTGCCTGGAAGCGGCCGAGGCCATCAAGAACAAGGTCGCGGCCGGCGGCGTCAATTCGGCCGTCATCATCGGTTCGGGCTTCATCGGCCTGGAAATGGCCGTGGCCTTTGCCGACATGTGGGGCCTGCCCGTGACCGTGGTGGAGATCTTCGACCAGATCCTGCCCGGCGTCACGAGCCCGGGGCTCGCCCGCATGGCCCAGAAGCACATGGAGGACAAGGACGTCGTCTTCCNCCTGGGCGAGCAGGTGGCCCGCATCGAGGGCGAGGACGGCAAGGTCACGCGCGTGGTCACGGACAAGGGCACCATCGAGGCCGATCTGGTCATCGTGTCCGTGGGCGTGACCCCCAATTCCCAGATCGCCAAGGATGCCGGCCTCAACGTGTCGGATCGCGGCGGCATCATCGTCGACGCCACCATGCGCACCTCCGATCCGGACATCTTCGCCGGCGGCGACTGTGTGGAAGTCAAAAACCTGGTCACGAACCAGCCCATGTTCCTGCCGCTGGGGTCCATGGCCAACCGCCAGGGCCGGGTCATCGGCGACAACCTGGCCGGCGGGGATTCGCGCTTTCCGGGCGTGGTCGGCTCGTGGTGCGTGAAACTTTTCGACCTCGGCGCGGCCGGCACCGGACTGACCCTGGCCGGCGCGAAACGGGCCGGCATCGACGCCGTGGCCACCCATGTGACCATGGTCGACCGGGCCCACTTCTACCCCGAGCACCAGCTCATGAGCCTGGAGCTCGTGGCCGAACGCAGCACCCGGCGCGTGCTCGGCGTCCAAGGCCTGGGCGCCTCGGGCGANGCGCTGGTAGGCAAGATCAACACCGTGGCCGCCCTGCTCCCCCACAAGCCCACCGTGTCGGACATCTCCAACGTGGAAGTGGCCTACTCGCCGCCGTTCGCCTCGGCCATGGATATCCTGAACACCCTTGGCAACGCCGCCGACAATATCCTGACCGGCCAGAACAAGGGGCTCACCGTGTCCGAATTCGAGTCCCTGTGGCGCGACGGCGGGGACGACGTCTACTTCCTCGACTGCCGGGAATGGGGTGATGCCGGCAAGATCGTGGAAGGCCATCCCGACCGCTGGCACAACATCCCCCAGGGTGAACTGCGTGAGCGCCTGGCCGAAGTGCCCCGCGACAAGAAAATCGTGCTCATGTGCAATACCGGCGCCCGGTCCTATGAGGCCCTGGTCACCCTGGTCCACATGGGCTTCAACGACGTGCGCAGCGTCGAAGGCGGCATGGCCGCCACCCGCGCCTCGGGCGTGGCCCTGTAGCAGGGGGAGCGTGGAAAAGGTTGGCAGGGGAAAGCCTCCGGCGGCCAAAGGGCGCTGCCCTTTGGAAACCCGCTACGGGGAAGATGCAAAACATAACCTCTGGACAATGACGCTCTAGCGTACCTCCTTGACCGCTTCGGGCCGGGAACCGCGTGTTCGGTTCCCGGCCTTTTTTGTTCCGTTTTTCGTTCCCCCCCGAAACCACCTCCCGGGCAGTGGAACAAAGCCGATTCGCGGGCAAGGGAAGCGCGTTTTTCGGTTGCCGGGGCGCCGAAACGCGTGTAGGACCGGCTGGTGACACGTTTTAATATTTAGTATGTACTAACCAGAAATAAAATCACGATTGATGCCAAAGTGACCACCCGCCCGGTGCGACCGCTGTCCGGCCGGCCGGGCTCCACATCAAACCGTTGGAGGTTGGGTATGAGTCGTATCGAGATGGCAAAAATCTTCTACGAGCCCCATGTGCCGGCCCCGGGGACCGACCTGGACAAGGCGCTCATCGTCCAGGTCGACGAGACCAAATGCATCGGCTGCGACACCTGCCTGAGCTACTGCCCCACCGGAGCCATCACCGGCGAAAACGGCGAGCCCCACAAGGTCGTGGACCCGGCCGTGTGCATCAACTGCGGCCAGTGTCTGACCCACTGCCCGGTGGCGGCCATCTACGAGACCGTGTCCTTCGTCCCGGAGATCGAAGCCAAGCTCAAGGACAAGGACGTCAAGGTCATCGCCATGCCGGCCCCGGCCGTGCGCTACGCCCTGGGCGATCCGTTCGGCATGCCCGTCGGAGCCGTAACCACGGACCAGATGCTCACCGCGCTGACGCAACTCGGCTTCGCCCATGTCTGGGACAACGAGTTCACGGCCGACGTGACCATCTGGGAGGAAGGTTCCGAGTTGCTTGGCCGGCTGACGAAAAAAATCAACAAGCCCCTGCCCCAGTTCACGTCCTGTTGTCCGGGCTGGCAGAAGTTTGCCGAGACCTTCTACCCGGAACTGCTGCCCCACTTCTCGTCCTGCAAGTCGCCCATCGGCATGATGGGCCCCCTGGCCAAGACCTACGGCGCCAAGGAACTGGGCTACGATCCGGCCAAAATCTACACGGTCTCCATCATGCCCTGCACGGCGAAAAAGTTCGAAGGCATGCGGCCCGAATACCATGCCAGNGGNCACCGCGACATCGACGCCACCATCAACACCCGNGANTTGGCCTANATGCTCAAAAAGGCCGGCATCGACCTGCCCAAGCTCGCCCCTGGCAAGCGCGACGCGGTCATGGGCGAATCCACGGGCGGCGCCACCATCTTCGGCGTGTCCGGCGGCGTCATGGAAGCGGCCCTGCGCTTCGCCTACCAGGCCCTCACCAAGAAACCGCCCGAGAGCTGGGACTTCAAGGTCGTGCGTGGTTTAAAAGGCATCAAGGAAGGCACGGTCAACATCGCCGGCACCGACGTGAAAGTGGCCGTGGTCAACGGCGCCAGACGCTTCGCCGAGGTCTGCGAGCAGGTCAAGGCCGGCAAGTCGCCGTACCACTTCATCGAGTTCATGGCCTGCCCGGGCGGCTGCGTCATGGGCGGCGGCCAGCCCATCATGCCCACGGTGCTCGAATCCATGAACAACGCTACGACCAAGTTCTACGCCGCCATGAAAAAGCGGCTCGCCCTGTACAACACCCAAAAAGCCTAAGGGGGACATCCTATGTCACTTGCCAGCTTCACCCGACGCGGCTTCCTCAAGACGGCTTGCCTGCTGTCCGGCGGGGCGCTTATCGGCCTGCGCCTGACCGGCAAGGCCGTGGCCGCGGCCAAGCAACTCAAGGAATACATGCTTGACCGCATCAACAGCGTCTATGCCGCTGATGCGAAATTCAAGGTCCGGGCTTCCCAGGACAACGCCCAAGTCATCACCCTCTACAAAAAGTTCCTCCACGCCCCCCTGTCCCATGAATCCGAGCAGCTGCTCCACACCACCTGGGTGGACCGCTCCAAGGACCTGGCGGCACTTACGGCCAAGGGCGCCTATCCCACGCCCCGCATGAAGGAATTTGCCGGTACCACCTACCCCTACGAATAGCCCGCCCCCGGGCGAGCCGACCCGACCGGCGGCAAGGGTACGCCTGACCCCAAGGTCCTCGGCCTCGCCCCGATGCGCCGGAGGTGCTGCCTCCGGCGGCCAAAGGGTAATACCCTTTGGAATCCTTTTATTTTTAACTCGTTAGAGCTTTGGATCACGACACACGCAGCGCAGGAACGCATTGGGCTGTGCGTTTTTGCCGTGCGGTACTCTTGCAGCACACATTAGTTATTAAAGCTAACTATTATGACAAAAAACGCCCAACCACGGCAGCCGGATCGCCCGAATGGACGTCTGCGCGACCTGCCGCAACGCAAGCGTATGGCCAGCTTCTGGGCATAGCGTGAAATTGCCAAAGAAAATTGCCATCCACTTTACTTATGTTACGTTCTTGTTTATGCCTTGGCCTTCTCAAGCAAAAGAACCACTCTTGGTTATGATATTTCCGAGATGTCCAGGCGCCTTTTACGGTCGCGTTGGCTGGCGTCAGCTGTGCCGTGCAACAGTCCTTTGACCGGCGGAATCCAGGGTGTCGCGTCTTATGCGGCCATGCGCACCCGGGATTCATGGCGGTCTTCCGATGGACGAGAAACCGTCCTGCGCCTCCTGCCAGTAACCGCTGGCCTGACCTGGATCACGGCGACGCCTACTCCTTCCCGTCGTCTGTCCATGACAAGGACATCGCAGTTTTCGAGGTCCTGACCTCTTGTCCTCGGCTCCGCCCTCTTGTTCGGGGGATCGGAGCCCAAGACGCCATACGTCCGTTTGCGCGCCGGGAGGCCTTGTTGCTCCCGACCGGGCCGGTCGCCGTCTCGCCACACGGCCTCCGGTCCGCCCAGCCGTTATGGGGAAACGGCCGGGCCTGACGTGCGGCCAAAAGGTCCGGGCCTTCGGCCCTGGTGCGCACCCGTGACCCGTAACCGCAACCTGAGGAAGGAAGGAGAGATGCGACGTTTAGCCTTGTTTGTTCTGATGGCCGCCCTGCTGACGGTCACAGCCGGAGTTGCCCAGGCCGACACCGTGGTCAAGATGACCGGCGACTCCCGAGTTTACGGGGACTTTTTCACCGGCCATAACTTTACCGGCAAAAGCAACCCCGGCTGGACGTCCAACACGCCGACCTGGTCCAATGCCGGCGCCAAGTCCGAAGAAAAATTTGTCGTCTGGGAGCGTATCCGCGTCCAAAGCGACTTCAAGTCCGGCAACGACTTGAAGTTCCGCCTGTCCATCAAGGTGGACGATACCTGGGGCCACGGCACCTACACCGCCGCCAATCCCACCAACGCCGTCCAGGTGTACAAGGCCTATCTCCAGTTCAAATGGCCGGGCACCGACACGCAGATCACCGCCGGTTTGCAGCCGCTGTCCTTTCCCCAGTCCCCGGCCTTTTTCGACAGCCTGCTGTTTGCCGACTTCGCCTCGGCCTTGGTGGTCGAAGGCCAGATCATGCCTGACACCCTGGGCTACACCGTCGGCTTCGCCCGCATGCTCGACACCAACCAGACCTTCGACACCGCCAACCAGGTGGGCGATGAGCTGGATTTCTATTTCCTGACCCTGCCCATCACCGGGACCGGGTTCAAGGCCACCCCCTGGACCGTGGTCGGCGTGGCCGGAAAATATACCGGCTACTATACGGCCTATGCCTCGTCGTTCGCCCATGCCAACTATGCCGAGGACCTCTTGTCCGGTGGCACCCTGCTCGGCTCCCGGCATTGGAAGAACAACCAGCAGCCCTATATCTGGGCAGGCAGCACCTTCGAACTCACGGCCCTGGACCCGGTGCGCTTTTACGCCGACATCATGTACGGGTCCGGCGCCTTTGCCGACCGCAAGCGCAGCCAGCGCCACGGCTGGTTCCTCGACGCCGCCGCCGAGTACACCGGCTGGACCTGGGCCAAGCCCCAGCTCTTCGGCTGGTGGTCCACCGGCGAGGACGGCTCCACCAGCAACGGTTCCGAGCGCATTGCCCATACCCGCCCCAACTGGGGTCCGGGCCAGTCCTTCCTGTTCGACGACGGCCAGGTGTACGGCCGCAACGGCGAAATGGGCATCGACCCGGCCGGCACCTGGGGCCTGGCCGCGTCCCTGGACAAGATCTCCTACATGCCGCGCCTGAGCCACCGCGTGACCGTGGCCTACACCCGCGGCACCAACTCGCCCACGGCCATCCGTGACCTCAACAATGCCCTGGGCAGCTCCAACCCCTACTTCATCCTGGGCCGCAACCTGACCTGGAACGAATACGCCGTCGGCGTCAATTTCGACACCACCTACAACCTCTACGAAAACCTCGATATCCTGATCGAAACCGGCTGGGCCCGCGGCCATTTCCAAAAAAGCGCCTGGGCCAGCACCTGGGGCAACGATCTGGTCAACCGGGCCAACAACAACGATGCCTGGAAGATCGCTTTCGGCTTCACCTACAAGTACTAGCCGCGCTCCGACCGTCTGCCTGGAACGAGAAACGGCCGTCTCCCCCGGGAGGCGGCCGTTTTGCCATCCGAAACTTCGCTTCAACACCGTGGCAGGCTTGCCCTATGCCTACAGCACGCGAGACCGTTGCAGCCCTCGTTTCCCTACAACCAAAGTTACCCCCTACCGGGATTCCAAAGGGCGCAGCCCTTTGGCCGCCGGAGGCGTCTCCTCTCCCCCATCTCCCCATCTCCCCCCATCACGCCCCACCGATGCCTCACCCGCACCCCGCCCACATGAACGCCTTTTCATGCGCGTGCGGTTGCTTCCGGCGGCCTTGGTGGCTAGAGGGAGTGGCATTCGCCTGCCTGGCGCCCGGCCTTTAACCAGGAGTTCCGCTTATGCCCGCTGCCAAGGGGCACTTCCTTCACGATCTGTGGGTATTGACCAAGCCGTACTGGAAAAGCGAGGAGCGCTTCAAATCCGGACTGCTGCTGGCCGTCATCATCGGCATGAGCCTCGGCATCGTCTACCTGAACGTGCTGTTCAACGAATGGAACAACCTGTTTTACAACTCGCTGCAAAACAAGGACTTGCAAGCCTTTTTCCGGCTGTTCGGCCGGTTCGCCATCCTGGCCACGTTTTTTATCGTCGTGGCCGTCTACCAGATCTACCTGCGCCAGATGCTGCAAATCCGCTGGCGCCGCTGGCTGACCGAACGCTATGTCGGCCGCTGGCTGGCCGGACAGGCATATTACCGCCTGCGCTTCGAAAACGGCCTCACCGACAACCCGGACCAGCGTATCAGTGAGGATATCGCCGGGTTCGTCGAACAGACGTTGAGTCTGACCCTGGGCCTGCTCGAAGCCGTCGTGTCCCTGGTCTCCTTTTCCGTCATTCTCTGGGAACTCTCGGGCGACATCACCTTTTTCAACCTGCCCATTCCCGGGTCCATGCTCTGGGCGGCCGTACTCTATGCCGGATTCGGGTCAGTGCTCACCCATGTCATCGGCCGACCGCTGATCCGCCTCAACTTCTTCCAGCAGCGCTACGAGGCGGATTTCCGTTTCAATCTGGTGCGGGTGCGGGAAAACGCCGAGGCCATCGGCCTCTATGGCGGCGAGAAAGAGGAATCCCGGGGCCTCACCGGACGTTTCGGCCAGGTGGTGGCCAACTGGTGGGGCATCATGCGCCGCCAGAAGCGTCTGACCTGGTTCTCGGCCGGGTATTCCCAGGCGGCCGTCATTTTCCCCTTTCTCGTGGCCGCGCCGCGCTATTTCTCCGGCGCCATCCAGCTCGGCGGGCTCATGCAGACGGTCTCGGCCTTTGCCCACGTCCAGGCGTCGCTCTCCTGGTTCGTGGAGGCCTACACCAGGCTCGCCCAGTGGAAGGCGACCGTGGACCGGTTGACCGGCTTTTCCGCCGCCCTGGCCGATCTGGAGTCCAAACGCGACCAGGGGCTCAGCCGAGCCCTGTCCCCGGACGGCCAGGGGCTTGCCTTGACCGGATTGACCCTGGGCCTGCCCGA
>JGI20225J20221_1002017_pt1 | contig 31829 bp, 33 predicted proteins | sample BioMet4_FD_20221 | JGI IMG/M metagenome (IMG submission 20221)
GAATACCATAAACTTAGGTAGAATTTTCTTTCCTTTTTTCACCAATTATGGTATAACTAAAACATGACATACAAATGGAAAGTATAACTTTGGTTATCTGGTGCTTTTTTTAGTCGGTATATTTGCCTCTTGTTCACTCACTTCTAACTATATTGTTGGACGTACAGAGCAACCACACTTGATCCTGGTCATGTCTCAAATAACGAGACAATGACGTTCCCGCTTGTCGTAAGCTCTTATTAACGATGACCACCGGCACAGAGGAATGCGGAAACATTGCCAGCACCTCCTTTTTAAAAAATCTTCCGCCTACTTTAACCCCGGCTTTTACAAAGGCCACACTCATGGCTTGGACATATTCTTTCCTGACACCACGGGAAAAGCTCGGCGATGAATACATGATTGATTTTGGCAGCGAGCCAATTGACTATGGCGGAAGTCTTTGCCGCCGGTAAAAGACAGCTGGAAACTGTACCGGCCAGAACAGGACGTATGTTGAATCGAAAACAGATGAGCTCCACCGTCATGGCGGCTTTTTATACCACTTAACGAAATTTCTCTTGAAAAGAATGTCGTCCATTCACATACGATTCAAAATGATGGCGCACATAGGTTCTCCGGTAAAAATAAAAAAATAATCCGCGAAGAATTCTATGACTTCCAGACAGAATGGTTTTCTATGGTTTGCTTACATCTGCGGCGGTCTCTTTCTGATTGCAATCATTTTCCATTCTTCTTTATGGAATTATATTCAAGGATCCTATTTACCGACTGCTCTCCGCGAACTGCATTTTTCTTGTTTCTGACCGAAATGGAATAAAAGAGGACCGGTCCTGTTTCTTCTGGAATTTTCTTGTCACCATTACCGCACAGTCCGCGACTCATGTACGTATTCAGCGACATAACTATTTTATTCCTTGTCAGCACCGTTATGTTCATCGCCCTTGAAAACAATAGAAAAATTGCCGGGCAAGAAATTGCGGCGCTGATTATCGGTGTTACGGCATCGGGAATCATCGCATCGTTCTCCATCAGATCGCCGGTAATCGTGTATTTTGTGTTCGTCATCGGACTGCTTATATCATGCGTTCTATTCATTCTATTATTCCACAAGAATAGAATCGAGCGAAGAAAAGACATTTACCTTCTGTTTGCATATTGGGAGGCAATGGTTGTCATTGTATTCATCCGACAGCTGTTTCATTTGCTGCGCATTTACTTTTCACTTAAACTCTTTAAATTATTTGACAACGACTTTTACATAACCATTTACGTAGTGTTTCTGCTTATCATTACACCGGCGCTCTATCTTACCGGCAGACGTTTGCAGCGGAGATTTTCGCTTATGACTGCACGTCTCATGGTGGCAACAAGGCGTTTATCTGAAATGCATGAGGCAGAGAATTTGTATGCACTTGCAACAAAGGAGCTGCTTGCCGAGCAGAATGTTTTGCTCAACACTATCTCCATGCCACAACATATTGACAACAACGAAGACCGTGAAACATATCTTCTGATGAAAAAAACTTCCGCACGGTCAGTTGATTTGCTTAATGCCATATGCATTTTTGAAAACGATATTATACCTGAAGAAAAAGCAATTCTCTTATTTGACTTTTTTAACAGCTGCATCCGCGTGATTGAACCATATGCAAAACTTCGAGGTAATACACTTGCAGTGACATCTGCATTTCCAACTGACTGTGTCATCTCTGTAAATCCAAAAATCATGGAGCTTATCATCTCCGACTCACTTATTGCCGTTCTTGCCGTTTCTCCACGTGACACAAGGATTGCCGTCACAATTACTGTTGACGGCAATAAATTAACGTATACCATTCAGAATGATATTAAACTGTACCGTGACACTGACAAAGCCGAATATAATCCAGATGATGTCGTGTCTCTTGCAAACAAAGGATTCAACTTGCTTTTCATCAAGAAGGCTGCAGAACTCTATCATGGAACGGTAACCGTTGACGCCACCGGCAACGTGAACACGTACACAACGACATTGTTCGTGAACCACATTGCAGAAAAAGGTCAGGACACACAAGTTATCATCTCAAGCTCCCGCGAGCTATTCATTCAAGATGACATGCCGGTACCAAAGGAACAGCTTACCATACCGGATACCTTGCTCTCGCAAAATGGAAAGACTCCGCTTATTCTTCTTGTAGAAAGCAGCAAGAGCAATGTAAATATGATTTCTCTCATTCTTGAAAAACACAGCATTTTGCTCAAGGCGACAAACGGACTTGATGCCTGGAATTTGCTCAATTCGTATGACAAAAAAAGTGCGCTTCCGGACCTTATCATTTCTGAATATGAACTTCCGCTGCTCAATGGAAGCGAGTTATTTAGAAAATGCAGACAGGAACAGCTGTTGCAGGACATTCCATTCATTTTTCTTGCATCGATTACGAACTATTCAAAGAAGAATGAAATTATAAACAAGGGTGCTGCTGACTGCCTTATAAAACCGTTCTCTGTCACCGACTTCTTCAACAGGATATCTTCAGTGCTCACGGTGCAGAGCATGGCACATCACGCCGTGCTTTCAAAAATTTCCACACTCGTACAAGTTAAACCTGCGGAACCTCAGGAGACAAGTATTCCTTCCCTCGGAAAAACATCTGCACTGCAAACAACAGTATCACTCACCTCAACGCAGCAAGCGCTTTTCAACGCTTCCGCATTGTCTTCACGGGAGCAACAGATTGCCTTGCTTATTTCAGAAGGAAAGAGCGATAAACAAATTGCAGACGAACTTTTCATTTCTGCAGCAACGGTTGCAACGCACAACAAAAAACTCTTTAAAAAACTCGGCGTACACAGCAGGGTTGAGCTAATGAATAAAGTACGCTAATATAGAGTACCTTTTGCACGGACAGAATCCGCGCAGTAAACAAGGAAAACGTATGTCAGGAAATACATTCGGTGAACTTTTCAGAGTGACAACTTTTGGTGAAAGCCACGGTTTGTCGCTCGGCTGCATAATTGACGGCTGTCCTGCAGGAATCGCACTTGACGCAGCACATATACAACAGGCTCTGAACCGCAGAAAGCCTGGCACGGGCGAGCGTCTGTCAGCCTGTCGCAAAGAAAGTGATCTTGTTGAAAATTCAAAGCGGTGTGTTTTGAAAGGAAAAACAACAAGCAGGCACACCGATTGCGCTTGTCATTAAAAATGAAAATCAGGCCATTCCTCTGACTATGGACACAATCAAAAATAAAATTCAGACCAGGACCATGGCAGATATAACTTATTTGAAAAATACGGTAGCGCGTGGACTGGCGCGGGCGCGGAAAGATCAAGCGGTTCGCGAAACGGCAGCCCGTGTCGCAGCAGGCGCAGTTGCCCGGGACTTCTTGAACCGCTCAACATATCAATCACGGCCTATACAAAAAGCGCTGCAGGGAATTTTCTGCGCAAAAACGTTTTGATGCTTCTGAAATAGAAAAATAATTCAATGCGTGCTGCTGTGATAAAAATGCTTGCTGGCTCAAATGAACAGAAAATCAACGCGCTCGCGTTTTACAAGGAGACAGTGGGCAGGCGGGCATTATTTATGAATTTTTGTTGTACATGGGAGTGCCGGCAGCAGGTCTTGGTGAACCGGTCTTTGACAAACTTGATGGCAGCCATTTGCGCAAGCCTTCTTTCTGTTGGTGCGGTAAAAAGCATTTGAGTTGGCGCAGGATTTGAGGAGCGCAGATTATGACAGGCAAGCCAGTGCAACGATGAAATACATGCTGTTTTCAGACGCCAGCGCGTTTCTTGCGGGAAGAAAATTATTTTTTTCCACAAACAACGGCGGTGGTATTACTTGGCGGAATATCGCGCGGAGGACGATATTGTGTTTCGCGTAGGCAGTCCAAACCGGTGCCAGGCATTTTGCGCGTGCAAAAAACAATTGACACTTCGCTGAGCGAGTGCGACATTGAAATAGAAGGGAAGAGCACGGATGTTTTGTCTTTGTCCAGGGAATTGTTCCTGTCGGTAGAGGCCAATGAACCATAGCGCTTGTACTTGGCCGGCCATGTATCTTTCGCAACAAGGGACTCGCAAAAATTTAATTTCTAACATAACGGATTTTCAGTATGAAAAGAAATCATGGGTTTTTTAACAAGCAATTTCCGGAAATTATTTTTGGATTTCCCTGTGAAATTTCCTGGGCGCGGCAGAATACTCTTTCGTTCCAGCCGCTTCATTCTTCTTTTCAGCGCAAAACAGTACAACGTGCATTTGTTGCGCCAACCTAAACCTCTCCCCTGGACAAGCCAGGGAGACGCATTCTAACAGAGGACGCTGGATACTTCTTTATGCTGAACGGCAGGACAGATTACTTTCTGCACTGCCGTACAAAAACGTTTTCTGCCAGAGGGCTCACGGTAAACCGCAAAGAGAGTTGCAATTCTTGAGTGGAACACTGCGACAGGAAAGGCCACTTCTATACGAAAAGGGATGCGGGATGAAATCATCCCCGCCCGCTTCAATGACAAAAGCTCGCTTGAAATGTACCGGTCTGTTGTGATGCTGTTTCACAAAGGACAAGTTTCACTTGACCGATGTTGTTTAACCGCTGCCGGACAATGTTGGGCCACAAACATGCCGCGTTGATGCATCCGCTCATGTTTCTTGCGCAGGGACAGACAGTCCACCGCTGAGAGAGCTTCTTTCTGGGACTTTCCATTGCAAGGCGGAAACGATGCGTCTTGTTTGCAGTTGCATATGTACATTTGCGGTGGCATGGAACCTTTTGGTGCCAGCGCATGAACGACGTTGTTCAGTCGCTTGGCCTGAAACACACGCACTTTGTGGAGTCGAGCGGCTACAGTGAAAAAAATGTTACGACAGTGCGAGAGTTTGCTTCATTTGCCCGCATTTACATTCAGAAATATCCTGAAGCACTTGAAGAATTCCATTCCAAGGAAGAACTCCGCTACCCTCAGCAACAGAATCTTCCCTCATGGCAGCAAGATAATAAAAGTCAAACAATCATACAGTACAACACAAACAAGTTGCTTGGTGTATTGCCAGGATGTGATGGATTAAAAACAGGATTCATAACAGAAAGCGGCTACAATCTTGCACTTACCGCAAAACGGTACGGCACACGCTTTCTTTCGGTAACCATGAAGGGACCGGGGAAAGGAACTGCGCAAGGAAACAAGTATCGTGTTGAAGATGGAACTACGCTTATGGAATTTGCCTTTGGCAGTTTTGCTGACTATCACGCTCCAAAAGGAGGAAACACTTTTGTTGTTCCTGTTCCGGGTGCGCATCAAAAATCGGTGCGGCTCGTTCCTGCATTTGATGAAACGCTTACCGTTCCGTACATTACAAGCGACAGTCCGAGCGGAGCAGCTGCATCGGTACAAACATCTGTTCAAATTCCTTCATGCATTTACAAGGAAACTATCTGCGGCAAACAATATGGCACGATTCAGTATAAAATTGGAAACACCGTACTCAGGACAGTGCCTCTTGTAGCAGACAGAACGGTGAAGCCAGGATTTTTATTTGGACGCATCGCCGGGAAAATAGTTTCTTTGCTGCTTAATCATTTCTAAACGAAGTTACTCAGTGAGGGTACGCACATCAACGAGTGCATACCCTTTGTCAAGAATTGCAGCGATAAGCAAATCTATTTTTTCGTACAGATAATCTTTTCTGGTACCGTGCACTTTGCCCACGGTCACCGGAATAATCATGTTTTCTTCAAGTGATGATGTGTATGCATCAATAAGTTTGCCTGCGTCAAGATATAAATAGGACGGATCGCGCTCACTCTGTTCAACAGTCACCCGGTCGCTGTAGCCAGTGTACGCATCTACATAGCGATATCCGGCAGACTTTCCCGCAGCCTTCATCAACGGCGTATCATGATAATACGGTGCATGCCACAAGAGCGACAGTTCTTTGCCAGTTGCTGTAAAAAATTCATCTTCATTACGTGCAAGGCCACGTTTGATAAAGTCCTCGTCAATGACAAAATCTTTGTTGGTTAAATCTGCACAAGTATAAAAGCCAGAAGCACATTCGTGTCCGGCCGCAATAATCTGCTTTAGTTCCGCAGGGTATCTTCTGATGAATTCCCCGTTTATAAAGAACGTGCCTTTTATATTGTACTCGTCAAGCACAAAAAGAATTCGCGACAATCCGTCTACGCTATCCATTGCGTCAAAAACAACCGCAGCTTTCTTTGGTTCATCAACAACGACATCAGTATCTGCATACAATGAAAACGTCACCACATTGTTTCCAAGAGAACGCACATATATTGCGTTCTTATACAATTTGTTGCGAGCAGCGTCGGTGAACACACGGTATTTTCCATTAAGTTCAGGATTCTTGTTATTGTTTTTGGGGACAGTATTCATCAAGTTCCAACCGTTTCTTGCGGCATCGTATGAATATGCAGTGCTGCTTTCAGAAGGAAATGCAATTATTTCATTTCCATTCCAGTACGCTGTTGAAACGGAAGAAATAAAAATAACATTTGACACGCCAAGCGATGCAGGTGTTGTATCATTTTCAAGTGACGCCGCCGTAGAAGCTGCTGCATTGAATGACCACACGCGTACGGTCTGCGTTCCGCCGATGTAAAGGCTTCGTTTTTCATTCCACACAAAAGAAATGACTTTTTCGCCAGAGGTATGCGCAGTCTGCTTCCAAGTGGTGGTGTCGTACACATACAATGATGTACCGCCGGTAAATGCAACATGCGTTTTTATCTGAGAAAGTGCCGTCGTCTGGAGCCTTTACGGGGAGCACAAGTTCCATTTGCCGTTAAGCGGCATTACAAGAAACTCCTTGCGCCCGGTTCAAAACGAACATTCTATCCACAAAATTGTTTGCTTATTCGCTCCAAAAAACAGTATCAAGAATGAGCATCATCGAATAAGTGGATACATTTCTTTTTGCTTTGAACAAAATCAAAGCCCTTGGCAGGAGTGTAAAGTACTCACCCCGGTCAGATGTCACACAACAATTGGTCTGCCATCACCATCGCCCCACCAGAAAGATTTATATAGCATCAAAAGAATCTCTCTCTTTTTTNACGCCCACGGTCTCCGGCGGGTTTATGAGGGGCAGCTGCCGGCCCTCCGTTGTACCGGCCGACCAGATGGACGGGACGCACTTGCCAAGGCGGAAAAAAGCGGCAGCCTTCGGAACGAGAACCCGCGTACGCCTATGCTGAATTGACCAATCTGTTGGTCACCTATGTAACATGGTTTACAATGGCAAGTCCAACATTACGATCTACTGTTTCCGCTTATGAGCAGAACTCGATTCTACAAATCTCCAGACTCCGGTGAGAATTCGGTTTGTATTATGACCAAGAGATCTAGATTTTGAATGGTATGGCGAGATCTGCGCACGGCTGGTAGTGCATCTAAAATCTGTAATTTGTATAAATCGCTACATTTATAATCCAGATGACTCACCGTCCTACGGTTAGTCGCCGCTGGTGTCCATTTGCTATTAATTCTTTCATCCAACGGTTCTGGCGATTCGCATTAGACGCTCCACCCAACTTTAGGTTGCCCTAGCACAAAGCTGACGGATCGTCTTACTAAGAATACGTACTCGGGGTCTTCCCAGGGTACAAGGCGTGGGGACTCGCCGCACCCACCTGGGGAGCAGTAAATTATACTCCACTGATCGGCATGTTCTATCCACAACTACTGGTTGCGAAATTGCGACGGGAGTTTCCCAAGTTGACGCAAGGGGAGCTGTGCAGGTGGTCGTCTTTATACTGAGGACCTCTCGGTTCCTTTCTAGATCTTCGTTTAAAATCTATTTAAGCCGGTCGTACAGGGAGGGGTCATATTCACGCTTGCGAGCGTTCCTCTGCCCGTATACCCGGGGTCTATAAAATGAAGATGCGGACCAGTAGAATATCCGGTACGTTCCCAGCTTTAGGATACCAATTCTTTGTTCCCTGGGGCAACCAACCGCGCGCGGTTTTGCTGGTAAGATCTTGCTCAGGTAGGGTGGCGCACATAGCCCAATGCTCGCGCCGCGTAAAGCCATCATAATAGAGATGATGGCCTCGACAGATTGCCACCTACGCCGCCCTTGAATAGCCGTCTCAAGCTATTAGGTGGGCAACGGTACAAGACATTAAAAGCTATTTATAGGCAGCCCCTGAAGTGCGGGAATCAATCCAGCTTGACCCCGGGTTTTTCTCGTATACCGGTAAAATGGAAGATGCCGGGACCCAGTAAAGAATAATCCGGTAAACTGGTCCCCCCCCACAGACCAATCTGAGGTTCACGGGCCCAACAACCCCGCAAGGGGGCGCCTTTTATAGGGAAGAAATCTTTGCTCATATGGCCCATACCCAATGGTCCTGGGTAGCCATCATAATGACCGATGATGACATAATTGCCATACAACCCGTGAAACGCCCAGTAATATGCAAACCGTACCCGCCATTGGCCGCTTTGAATCGGCGGTACCGGTCGACATTGAACACATCTATACCGTGTGTGAGGACGGAAACATGCGCAATAGGATCGTCACGAGTACCAAACCGTGAAGAAAGACGCCACTTTGCAGTAATAGGCCATGAAAAAAAGCTCAGCCCCATGCCGCCTCCTGCCGCAGCTGAATTAGTGTCACGGGAGCCTTTGCGCCAGGGAATAAAAAGGCCTGTGTTCCACAACAGAAAGCACTTCGGAAGAAAGATAAGCTTCGTTAACATCAGGTCCCAGCAAAATCCTCAACAAGTCACATTGAATTTTACAGACAGTCCGTTTGAGCGGTTTCGCCGCTTCCTTTTGCCACAAGTATGCAATATGCGTCGCATTTGAAGGAATGCGGCAGAGAAGAAATGCGCAATTTTTGTCGCTGAGCATAAGCGAGCGTACGTTTGGAAATGTCATTCACCGCGATTGAGTGTGGAAATATTTGACAGCCCCGAATCTTCTGCTTATGCCGTCAATTGTTATCGCCGCCGCGACGAACCTTGTAATGTCTCTGGAAAGAAATAGGCTGCCTCTTAAAGGAGACTGATGCGACTTGTGTGGAAACGCCGTCTTCGTCAAGCACCGCACCGTACCTTTCCCGAGTCATAGGAACCTTTTGCATTAAGCACATAATCAGACAGCATATTGTGTCCATAAGTTCCTCAGAAGAATTGGTCCGTGGTCACTAAAGAACAATCTTGCCGCGCAAAACTTTTCTGTATAAAGAAATAATCTTTCGTCACCGTCAAAGGAACACACATGCACAGAGCAGTAAAAGCCGGCAACAGCCAAGAAATACTTTGCAGAAGATTTTACCGACTGCCACAAAAGAAGAGAGCAACCGCAACGCGCATGTTGAGTCCATAAGCTCATGGATATGAGCCTGTAGACCGGAAAATGTCATTCCCTTTACCCGGAACCCGCCGCAGATGCAACCGCTCCATCAGTTTTTTCTGTTCTGAATGGAAAACGTGCTTGTTTAGCGGTTGAATAACTATTTGTATTTGTAAAACTGATTATTTCCATATTCACAGTATCGACATAAAACAACTTCCATATTAGAATAAAACTGATTATGAAAGTCGGTGCTACAAAACCGCAACAGACATACCGGACGGTATTCTGGTGTATCGCGGCGGGCATACTTATTGGTCTCTTTTTAAAACTATTCGTCATAGACATTCTTCATGTCCAAGGCGCATCAATGGAACCGGCTGTCCATGACGGACAGACTGTCATGGTGAACAAACTTGCATACGGCGTTGTTAAGCCGTTCAGTGACACCGTGTTGCTCCATTGGAAGGAACCTGCTGCCGGCGATATTGTTATTTACTTATATGATAACAAAATAGTAATAAAACGCTGCATTGCCTGCCAAAAAGTTCCTCTGGAATATTCATTTAATTCAGGATATACTCTTTGTGTGGGAGCAAAAAAAATTCCGCTTACAGACTTACAATTTCACCGCATGAAAGACAGTGCCTTTGTTCCTGAAGGAATGATTCTTGCGGTTGGTGACAATTACACAAAATCAATCGACTCACGCACATATGGCTTTGTGCCTACGAAAAACATCATAGGTAAAGTGCTATGCAGATGAATTCCTTCTTTAAAAAAGCAAGACTTTGGATTGTCGCCGTACCTGTCGGACTTTTTTCTATTATCGTCCTTGTCCGTTTTGGAAAGCTCGCGTTTTCTCCTCAAAAATCTTTGCTGCCGGTAAAACCTGCCGTAGAACGCGGGTCCATTGTAGACCGCAACGGCAAACCGCTTGCCGTTCAGACGAACTTCTATCATTTTGGTGTTTCTCCGGAAACGTTGTCACCAGCACTTTTTGATGAGTTTGCAGGACTTGTTGCTCCGGTGCTCAATGCAAATGCTTCTGAGATATCCGCAACGCTTCTTGCTTCAAAAGAAAAAAATTTTGTGTACATTCGCAAGAAAATCACAGAAGAGCAATATGAGGAACTGAGCAAAATTGTTGAAAAAAACGATACATATGTCGCAGCGGTTCGATTTGATCGAATACCGGGACGTGTTTATCCGGAAAACGACCTTGCAAGCCAACTCATCGGCTACATGGGTGACGATGGCACTGGCTTGAGCGGAGTTGAATATTCTGAACAGTCCGTGCTGTCACCACCCGTTGATTCAAAAAGTCCCAAGACTATCGCCGGAAAGAATATCTATCTTACCATAGATGCAAATCTTCAATACAAATTGGAAAAGATTGCAAAAGACGCAATGGCTTCAACACAGGCAGAAAGTATCATGCTTATTGCCGCAGAAGCAAAGACAGGTGAAATACTTACGTACCTGAGTCTTCCTTCCGCAAATCTCAATGCATACGGCAGTGCCTCAATTGAAGAAACGGTGGACCGCCCCGCCGTAAACGCATATGAGCCGGGCAGCGTGTTTAAAATTTTCTCAGTTGCATCTTTTCTTGACGCAAACGTCATCACGCCGGACACCATTTTTATGTGCGATGGCTTGTATGAAAAAACGACTTCTTCCGGCGAACGCATAAAAATAACATGTCTGGCACACCACGGCTGGGTAAATGCGCGCGATGCACTCAAATATTCCTGCAACGATGCGTTGGCACAGATGAGCGATATGATTGACACTGACGCCTTTCTTGCGCGCATACGTTCATTTGGTTTTGGTGAACGCACCGGCGTTGAACTTCCTGGAGAAACACGGGGCATTGTAAAATCACGTGATGACAAATACTGGTCAGGACGAAGCAAGGCAACAATGTCTATTGGCCAGGAAATAAGTGTCAGCGCGCTGCAGATGACACAAGCCGCCACCGCAATAGCAAACAACGGCGTACCTATGCAGCTCACCGTCATTCAACGTATCACCGACAAAGACGGCAATGTTGAATACACTCATGAGCCTGAACCAAAGAAACGCATCATCAAAGCGGCAACAGCAAAGTACGTTCTTAGCTGCATGGAAACAACTGCGCAAAGCGGAACCGGCAGCAGAGCCGCGCTGGGAGATATTTCAATCGGTGTAAAAACAGGAACTGCACAGATGGCAGATCCTGTTCACGGCGGCTACAGCGAAACAGACTTTCTTTCAAACTGCATCGCAATTTTCCCGGTGGAAGACCCTCAGATTATTCTCTACATTGTCATTCAAAAGGCAAAGGGTGAAACATACGCAGGACGCATTGTAGCGCCGGTAATTGCACAGGCAGCAGACGAAATCATTGACCACCTTGGCATGAACCGTGCAGGAGCAGCAAGCCTTTCCCATAGCGGTAAAATTTCAATCAGCAGCAACAGACCAATTTCAATCGGCAAGACCGTCCCTGATTTTACCGGCAGACCAAAGCGTGACTTGCTTCCACTACTTGAACGCACAGACATTCACTTTACCATCGCCGGCGAAGGTTGGGTGGTAAGTCAAAAGCCAGAACCAGGCACTCCTGTTACGGAGAACATGACAATTGAACTCACTCTTCAATAAAAATATAGATGCGTTTACGGCGCGGTTTCCTCTGCTTGCAAAAAATCTTTCTGACGCAATAGCATCCTTCAAAAGCGGAACGCATCGTTTTTTTGAAATTTCAGCTGCAAAAGACGGAACAATCACCGCCTCAGAAAACGGAATGCTGCTCCATTCAAAATATAATCCCGGGCGAGAAGCAGAACAGCTTGTTTCTTCTTTTGACATTCAAAAAAATACGACTGCATCATTTTTGTCAGCTGGTCTTGGATACGCACCCATTACGTTTGCGCAAAAATACCCTACCGTGCCGATAATCATTGTTGAGCCGGACAGTGCGCATCTTTTCGAAGCATTTGGACGCGTTGGACTGGAGTCCCGTACTACAACACAAAGAAGTCGCCTTTGCAATAACTTCTGACGCTGAGCTCGCGGCGCATCTTCTTGATAAAATACAATCTTGATTCATGCAAAATTTTTCTCTGTCTCCTCACAAAACAGCGCATGATACAAAATTCTATGAGCAACTTACGGAATTGTTGGTCACGGCAAAAGCAAAAAGCCGCAGATAAACACAAAACACACTTGAAAAGTTTTCGCATCTCTGGGTTGCACAATAGCTGCTGGCAACTTGCACTATCTTGCAGAACTTGACGGTGTTGACAAATACAAGGGCTGCACCAGTCTGCCCGTTGTTGTTTCTTGCCGCAGGTCCCAGCCTGCGGAAGCATACTTCCCCAGCTGCCGGAGATAAAAAAAAAGAAGCATCATCGTCTGCCGTTGACCACCGGCACTTCATGCATGTCTTGAAGCGCACGTTGAAACCCGACTTCATTATTTCTTGTTGACCCGCCAATATGCATGTTCAACTCCATCTTGAATTTCTTGAGTCTCCATCATCAGTGCTCATCACCGAAAGCGCCCGTCTACCCTTCTGTATTCAGATTTAACTGCAAAGAAAAAGTGCTCTGTTCCTCACTATTCCCCATAGGGACAATATTTTGAAAAACAGCTTTTGGTTCAAAAGGCAAACTGGGAGCTGGAGGAAGCGTCACTACAACGGCAATGGGAACTTTGCGCGTCTCTGCGGAACAAAAGAAATTTAATCTTGCCGGGCATGGACCTTGGATTTTCCCGGCAAAACAAACACATATCCGCGGTTCCACAGTTTGAAGAACGTTCACACAGAACTTCCTACCGGACTTTTTCTGCAGAAACAGATGCCGTCAATGCACTGCTTTGGAGCAAATCCCACTCCTTGCACTCGATTTACAACGGTAGCCCGCTGCTTACCGGGACCAAACGCATGTCGCTATTCTCATGGTGGTTTTGAAACAAATGGTTCGCGATGCAGAAAAAAGTCGGCGTACAACACCTATTCGCTTACCCCGGCAGAGCCTTGCCATAAAAAGGCATAACACCCCGCTGAACGCCAGATAATTCTTTCAAAAGACATCGCAGACACTCCAAAAAAGTGATTTCTTTTACCGCGGCAAAGCAAAAAATTCACTTTATACTCCGCAAAAAATGACAAACCTCCCATTTGCAGAAGTTCTGCTGATTTTTGAAAAAACTTGGAAAAACCTCCATCTCAACTTGCAAAAAAAAAACTGGTCCTCCTGTGGCGAGGCAGTCCTACCGACCGCAAAAAAGGCCCGGCAAAAAGGCAGGCCCCAAAAACCTGACTGCGATTGAAAAAAAAATTCTCTGTTCAAAAAAAAAAAAATGCCGCATCGCTCGTTTTTCCAACAAAAAAAAAAGCTTGAAAAAAAAAAAAGATTCGCTTCCTCACGAAAAAAAACGGCTCAAAAAAAAAAAAAAAAAAAAAAAAAAAAAAAAAAAAAAAAGAAAAAAAAAAAAAAAAAAACCAAAAAAAAAAAAAAAAAAAAAAAAAAAAAAAAAAAAAAAAAAAAAACAAAAAAAAAAAACCAAAAAAAAAAAAAAAAAAAAAAAAAAAAAAAAAAAAACAAACCAAAAAAAAACAAAAAAAAAAAAAAAAAAAAAACCAAAAAAAAAAAAAAAATACACATAATACATAATTTATTATTATAATTTAATAATCTATCACTAATTTTAATAAATACATATTATTATATATATAATAATACATTTAAATTTATTATTTTTATATATTCCTATATATATATAACAATCAAAATCATTTTTATTAAACATTATATATTTATTATTTTTTATAATATAATTATCATTTTATTTTATATAAAATATATAATATTACAATATTTATTTATTATAATATATATTTTTTATAATATTATTTATAATCTATCAAAATACTATAATATTTTTTATATTATAATTATAAATATATAATACACTATTATATAAATTATATATTTTTTCTTATTATTAATATATATATATTTAAATATATTAAATTTTTAAAAAAAAACCGCCAAAAAAAAAAACAAAAAAAAAAAAAAAAAAAAAAAAAACAAAAAAAAAAAAAACAAAAAAAAAAAAAACAAAAAAAAAAAAAAAAACCAAAAATTCACTTTTACTCCGCCAAAACTGACCAAACCCTCCATTTGCAGAAGTTCTTGCCTGATTTTGAAATGACTTGGACCACACTCATTTCAACTTGCAAAGAAAGCACTGGTCTCTGTGCGAGTCAGTCCTACGCGACCGCAACAAAAGGCGCCAGGACCCAGACAGCCCCAAAAACTGGACTGCGATTGATAATGAAATTCTCTGTTCAGCCAAGCAAAAATGCCGCATCGCTCGTTTTTCCCACGGAACGGTCAGGCTTGAGCAGGAAGCAAGATTCGCTTCCTCACGGGACAAAGCGCCTCTNGTCGGTAAGCAGCGGGCTACCGTTGTAATCGAGTGCAAGAGTGGGATTTGCTCCAAGCAGTGCATTGACGGCATCTGTTTCTGCAGAAACAGATGCCGTCAATGCACTGCTTGGAGCAAATCCCACTCTTGCACTCGATTACAACGGTAGCCCGCTGCTTACCGACCAACGCATGTCGCTATTCTCATGGTGGTTTGAAACAAACTGTCGCGATGCAGAAAAAGTCGGCGTACACACCTATTCGCTTACCCGGCAGAGCCTTGCCATAAAAGGCATAACACCCGCTGACACGCAGATAATTCTTTCAAAAGACATCGCAGACACTCAAAAAAGTGATTTCTTTTACCGCGCAAAGCAAAATTCACTTTTACTCCGCAAAACTGACAAACCTCCATTTGCAGAAGTTCTTGCTGATTTTGAAAATGACTTGGACACACTCATTCAACTTGCAAAGAAAGCACTGTCTCTGTGCGAGGCAGTCCTACGCGACCGCACAAAGGCGCAGACAGCAGCCCAAAAACTGACTGCGATTGATAATGAAATTCTCTGTTCAGCAAGCAAAAATGCCGCATCGCTCGTTTTTCCCACGGAACGTCAGCTTGAGCAGGAAGCAGATTCGCTTCCTCACGACAAAGCGCTCTATTCCTTCTACTATTCAAGGCTCATCTATCAAAAGCTCCAGACCGCAGCAAAAGAATACCTTTCTACGCTGAATTTATTAAAAATTCAGTAAAGTTATTCCGCTTTTTCCCGATAATTAAAACATGAAGGATACATGTTGTACAGACGGGTCTTTATGACATCCAGACGCCTGTGCTACTCATAGTCCAAAATAAGAAAAGGGCCAAAGTTTGCTTTGGTTCTTTTTTTTGTTTAAAACACTATAGTTTTGCGGTTTTTATGCCGATAGTTAAAAAGAGGTAACGATGAACTCTTTTCCTGTGTTGGAACTAAAACCGGATACGTATTTTACTTCCGACCTGATTATCGACAAAACATTCATCCTCTGCTCAAAAGCATGTCCCGTCTCAGCGGAAATAATCAAAGCACTCAAAGACTGGAATTTTAATGAGGTGCTTTCAGAAGGCAATGTCGGTATAGCCGCATCAAACGATGCAACTGCCGCTGCCGCGCAGGAAACTCATTATCAAGATATTTCAATTGAACAGGCAATGTCAGAAGCCGCAAATGAGCCACCGCCCGAAATAAAGAGCGGAGCAAATACTGCAGTAAAGGAAGCGCTGGCAAAAGCGCAAGCTAACGGCGCATCGGCTGCCAATTCCGACAAATCTCGTCTTGAAGTCGTGCAGTCTGTTTACAATGAATATCTCAATTACATCAGCACCGTTTACACGCATTATGCAACACATAAACAGCTTAATCTGAATGAAATAAGCGAAACGGTAAAGGAACTCTGTGTCTACATAAAAGAAAATCGTCGCTACGTTCTACGCATCACTCCAAGTCTTGAAGCAAGAAATAAAAATTTCTTGGTAAGTCACAGTATGCGTTCAACAGTCCTTGCCATCACCATTGGACTGCAGCTCAGAATGCCGCTTTCAAAATTAGTAGAGCTTGGAGTCGCCTGCATTCTTCATGAAATAGGAATGATACGACTTCCGCCGCAGTTGTACATGACAGACAAGCCTCTTACTCTTACAGAAAAATCACAAATCGCAACGCATCCAATCATTTCATACAACATTCTAAAGGATGCAAATTTCCCGCTCAGCATTCAACTCGGCGTGCTGGAACATCACGAGCGCGAAACAGGAAACGGCTATCCACGTCACATACCGGGAGCAAAAATTTCCCTATATGCAAAAATAATAGCAGTCGCCTGTTCATTCGAAGCAATAACCGCTCCTCGTCATTACAAAGAAGCTCGCACTACGTATGAAGGCATGATTGAAATGCTTAAGAATGAAAACCATCAGTACGATGACACCGTTGTCAAAGCGTTGCTCTACAGCCTGTCACTTTATCCGATTGGCGCATATGTGTATCTCAGCAACGGAAGAGTTGCTCAAGTTACCGATGTAAATCCTGGCAATCCCAAAAATCCAATTGTGCAAATTGTTGGCGAAACAGATAAAGACGGCAGTCCAAAGACAGCGCAAACAAATGATACAGATTTGAGAATTGTACGTGTCATGAATAGACAGGAAGCCGCAGATGTACTCAAGGCGCTTGATGATCAGAAAAAATCTGCCGCCGCACTTGCTTCCGCAAAATAAAACACTCTTTTTTAATTGAAGAAATCTCTCACTTTCTGGGCTTCCAATTTAAATTGTTCGTCCACTACTGGCGGATGCGAATTGAAATACAATATTTGCTGCAATTCCTCCGCAGTACGCGCGCCCCACACAGGAACAGCCGCTTCATACTGATGAAGAAATCCAAAAGCAAGCGGAATGTTGCTCACCACGCCGCCACACAACGGTTGCATTGCAATAAATCCGACATCCTGCTCATGACACATTCGAACTAAGTCAACAACTTCCTCACCACTCAACAGATTGAACGGAAACTGAAGTGTCTCATACAGTCCGCTAATAACAGCACCACGCGCAAGCTGTATATTTTCTGTTGCGATGCCGAAATGTTTTATCTTGCCCTCTTTTTTAGATTCACACAAAGCGTTGTAGATTTCATTGGCGCCATCTTTCTGAGGAATAATGTCCTGATTTTCTATTTGATACAGATCGATTGAGTCAGTGCCGAGTGTCTCAAGACTTTTCGCAAGATCTTTTTTTAACTGTTCACCAGTCTTTGCGGCAGTTTTTGTTGCCAGAAAAACATTTTGTCTGATGCCGCTCAGAGCCATGCCCAGCCGTTTTTCACAGACAGGCCGACTCCGTGCGGTATCAAAAAAATTCACTCCGCCATCATACGCCTGGTGGACAAGACAGGCAGCTTTTTCTTCTGCCTCCTCGCCAAATTTTTCAATCTCCTCGCAATCAAGGCTCATCGCCCCGAATGCCGTACGGCTCACGAGAAGATTTGATCTGCCAAGCGCAACGTACTCCATACGAGCCTTATTTCTTTTCTACCGGCTTATAATTTTTAATTGCTTTCTGCAGGAACGGAATAAGNTCATCGAGTTTAACACGGTCTTGTTCCATNCTGTCGCGGAAACGNACGGTNACAGAGTCGAACTTGTCGGAATTCTTGTCGAGAGTGTCATAGTCAATAGTCACACAGAANGGNGTTCCGATTTCGTCCTGGCGGCGGTAGCGNTTTCCAACAGTACCACTCTGGTCGTAGTCGGTGACAAAGTCTTCTTTGAGAAGNTTCTGAATTTCCTTTGCCTTTTCTGCCATGCCGTCTTTCTTCATGAGCGGGAGCACGGCAACGGTGATTGGTGCAAGCCGCGGATCAAGATGAAGCACGGTGCGGTAGTCATCGTTTCCGTCGGTGCCAACGTTCTGCTCTTCGTATGCTTCGCAGAGGAACATGAGGAAGTTGCGGTTCAAGCCGGCAGAAGTCTCNATGACGTACGGAACNTATGACTTGTTGCCATCGTCCTGGTCAATGTAAGACATGTCCTTGCCGCTGAACTTGGTGTGCTGGNTNANGTCGAAGTCAGTTCTGTTGTGAACNCCCTCNATTTCCTCNAAGCCNATTGGATAGTTGTACTGAATGTCGTACGCGTCCTTTGCGTAGTGTGCGAGTTTGTCGTGATGCTTCCAGTGCAGGTTCTTTTCNGCAATGCCGTACTTCTTGTAGAAGTTCCAGCGCTGCTCGCGCCAGTATGCGAATGTNTCNTCGTCAGTGCCCGGTTTGCAGAAGTATTCCATTTCCATCTGCTCGAATTCGCAGGTGCGGAAGATGAAGTTCTTGAAAATGATTTCGTTGCGGAACGACTTGCNCACCTGCGCCACTCCAAACGGAATCTTCATGCGGTTAGACTGCACGATGTTCTTGAAGTCAACGAAGATGCCCTGGCATGTTTCCGGGCGAAGATAAATAAGGCTGGTGTCGCTTTCAACCGGTCCAAGATGTGTCTTGAACATGAGGTTGAATTCGCGCACATCGGTGTAGTTCATCTTGCCGCAGTTTGAGCAGGCAATTTTATGGTCAAGAATGAACTGCTTCATCTCTTCGTGCGACATGGTATCTACCGGTTTGTCCGGAGTAACGTTGTGCACGCGGCAGAAGTCTTCAATAAGCTGGTCTGCGCGGAAGCGAGCCTTGCATTCGGTACAGTCAATCATCGGGTCAGAGAAGTGAGCGACGTGTCCTGATGCCTCCCAAGTTTTGTGATGCATGAAGATTGCCGCGTCAAGACCGACGACATCGTCGTGGAGCTGCGTCATTTCCTTCCACCATGCGTTCTGAATATTGCGTTTGAAGTCTACGCCGAGCGGACCGTAGTCCCAGGCACCCGCCTGTCCACCATAAATTTCGCTAGACTGGTACACGAAACCACGGCGCTTGCAAAGACTGATTATTTTATCAAGTGTGCAAGCATGTTCATTTTTCTGATCTGCCATAATTATAATAACTCCTTAGAACACCTTGTCTGGAATGACAAGGCTTATAATAGCGGTAATTCTACCATAAATGATATGGCTTGGCTAGTAAGATGTATTTAGTGCTGCAGCTCAGTTTTCCGATTCGCCCGCTTGATTATCAACGCAGTCGGTAAAGAAATCAGGAGCCGCATATTCATTTTCTTTTGATGCTTTTCTATTGTCACGTTCCAACCTGCGCTGTATCCGGCGCATTGCACGCTTTGCTTTGCGAAGTTGTATTCTTGCCTTATGCATATTTTTTCTTGCAGCGCGATCAATAGGAACTACCGCCACATTCAAGTATTCAAAAGGCATTGCGGTACGATACGTAATCTGATTGTAAATCCACTCGACATGTTTATCGCCATGCTTGAGGCTCACCGTTGTAATGATACAGTCAACGACAAAGAATGAAGTGATGACAAGAGAACAGCCATACAGCCACTGTTCCGGCAGCATTGCAATCATATGAATTGTACACGGGTGCACTATCTTTACAAGCAGCAATCCCGCCGCGCCAAAAAAAAGCGCGCTCAGCACACTGATTCTTCCATTTAAATTAAGCGGATAGTTTGAATAGTCCCACCAGCGCTGATGAAAGATTTGTTCAAGCATCCATGATGTTGCATATTCAAGACAACAGCAGACTACTGCCGCAATGCAAAAGATTGCCACCGGATTTTGGATTCGACTCAGCATGAACCAATCAAGCAACGACACAAAACCATATATCGGGCAATAACATCCCATAAGATATCCGCGGTTCATGAATTTCTTTTTCTCGGCTTTAGCCCAGATGGTGCTTTCGTAAGCCCAACCGATAAAGCTGTATACAAAGAAAGCCATGCAGATGACGGCGGTTTGTCTAAGCATTTTGCCCTACCGTATCATCGAGGCACGGCGATGCGAAACAATGGAGCGTCTATGAGAAAGGTGCGCTTCGTTCATTTTGAATGTTTCATACGTGGAACAAAGTTTGTCCGCAATACTCACAAGCACTCCCTCGCGTGTCTTTGGAGGACAAAGGGTAAGCGGAAACATATGATGTTTAATTATATCAATTTCTATTTCGTTCAATGAATATATTTTTTCTGCATTTGCAAGCGCCAGCGCCGGGTGTACATATCCATGAAGCGGCGGGCAGGAAGACTTATCATGCCAGTCATACAGATAATAGTCGTGAAGCAATGCGCCACGAACCATCGATTTCGTATCTACAGGAATGTGAAACATGCGTGAAAGTTTCAGGCTGAGCAAAGCAACATTGCGACAGTGCTGGAACAATGTCGTAGAACCATGCTGAATGAATTTGCGGTTCTCAAGAATCCGAGAAGTTGCATACATGCTTGAAAGAACAGTAACAACCTGCCGGAACTGATCCATTTGTAATGGCGTAAGTAAATCCATATACCTAAAATATACTCCACTTTTAGGGTGAATTCAACATTCACTCAACAAGTGCTATACAAACTTATAGTCTTTCCATGGAAACAAAAGATTGCGGAATTTACGCGGACCAATCGTCTCGCGGTCATTTGCAAGCAGCTCGTCCCACGGCACCTGTTTGCGCTCCTGGTCAGACAAATCAGGGTTGACTTCGTACCAGTCATATTTATATAACCGCAATCTCAACGCGTTTGTGTTTGCCAGGACAACGCCCGTAAAGCCCGGAACAAGACCAATGCAGATAACACTCAGCGCAATGAGCAGCACATTGTTAAGCGCCACGACAAGCGTAAAACCAGGATTGTCAAAAAACAGTATGAATGACTTTCTCAGGCACTTACGAAATCCGTTGTGCATAAGCGAGCGTATTGGCAAAAACCATTGCAGCGAAAGCAGACAGATGACAACAAACCAGAATACAAAAATCATGAGGATGAGTCCTACTACAGAACCTTTGCTTCCATCTGAAGGCACCCATATACGATAGTAAAAGGGAAAACTGATACAAAGAATTGCAACAATCATCGCCATGAGCAAACCAAACAGCATTCCATCTTTTATGGAAGGCACAATATTCTTGAAATAATTTTTAAGTGAAGCAGACTCAAAGTTTGCAATGAGCGCGCAGTTATCACCTTCCGCAAAAACAAATACAAACAGTACGCCGCAGAAAACAAAGGCAGCGACAAAAAGTATAATATTCTTCCATGCATCCATCACCGGCAGTTCGTTTATTCCCACTCCGGCAAGAACGCCGAGCAGTATTGATGCATACATGACAATATTGGGTACAATCATGTGAAATAGATTGTCCCATCCGTCAAATAAATTTTTCTTAAACCAAAATCCTGTCATGTTTACACAATACCTGTTTTGTTCTTTGCAGTCAACCTGAAATCTGCTATACTCAGTCGCATGAAATATACTGTAACATCAATTGTATCGCTCATCTCACACTTGCACACTGCAACCGCAGACTTCACAAACAAACGCCTTGCAGAAAAAAGTGATTTGGTTTCTTCACACGGCTTTATTCTCTTTCAACTTGCAGGAGAAGAAAAACTCACCATGTCAGAAATTGCAGAACGCATCAACCGTGACAAGTCAACAACGACAGTTCTTGTACGCAAACTGTGCGATGAAGGTTTTGTCAAGAAAACTGACTCAAAGGAAGATACACGCATCAAATACATTCAGCTTACCAAAAAAGGAAAAGAGTGGAATGAACTTACATCAAAAATTTCCCATGAATTGCTGACTCAGTGCTTTAAAAAATTTACTGCAAAAGAAAAAGACGAATTACTCCGTCTACTGAACAAGATGAATGACAACCTTGACAATAGTTTGAAATAAAACTATATTACCTGCATCGAGGTTCATTCAATGAAAAACAGATTTGTTTCAAAAATACTTCTTGCAGTAGGTATAAGTTGCATTATGTTCACAGGCTGTGCAAAAAAAGAAAAGACAGGCGGCAAGTCAATTGCAGTCTTTATTCCAGGAATCATGGCCGGTTCACCAATCTATGCAAATCTCGCAAAAGGCGTACAGGAAGCTGTCGCCGCATACAACGAATCTTCAGCAGAAAGCAACAAAGCATCAGCTACAATCTTTGAGGCAGGCACAGATCAATCACTTTGGTCAGGCAAACTTACTTCAATTGCTGCAACAGGAACATATGATGTCATTATCTCTTCAAATCCTGCGCTTCCAGAACTCTGCAAACCGCTCACCAATCAATTTCCCAACCAAAAATTTATTTTATTGAACGCCACCTGTGATGGCAACAAACAAATTGCCGCAGTAAATTATAGTCAAAAGGAACAGTCATATCTTACCGGTTATATTGCAGGGCTGATGTCAAAGACGCACAAAGTCGGTCTCATTGCCGCACAGGAATATCCGGACATGAACAACATTCTGCTCCCTTATTATAAGAAAGGAGCGCAGGACGCCTTTGCCGNNANANNNGTTGACTTTAGGAATTGTAGGCCAACTGGGTATGAAACGCTTCAAAAAGGTGGCGCAAGCTTCACCGATGGGGCAATGGGTGGCCGATGCAGGAGGGTTGATGGTGCATACCTGGCCCAATATGTGTATGTGGCAACGCTTCGCAAGGCGTCATCACTTCAGCAAAGGAACACAAAATACATCTTGCATGGTTTGATGAGAATGGCTTTTCAAAAGCGCCAGGCGTCATCATTTCTTGCTGCATGGTAAAGCAAGACATGGCAGCTCAAGAAGCAACGACAAATTTTATTCTTGGCACTACTGAATGGGGAAAAACAAAGACCGCAGGATTTGCAGACGGTTACATTGATTTCATTCAAGATGATCCGCTCTACACACAATATGTTCCTGAAGAAGTCCGCACAAAGCTAGAAGCACTCGTTGCCGGTTATAAAAGCAAATCAACTGTCGTACCGGAATTGAACTGACATTTCATGCGTGTTGAATTTCACGGCATACAAAAAAAATATCTTCTCAAAACAGCGCTTAACGACATTTCGGTTTGCTTTGATTCCGGAAAGATACATGCGCTGCTTGGAGAAAATGGTGCCGGTAAATCAACGCTTGCAGGAATTCTTGCAGGCGACATAGCGCCAACAGCCGGATATCTTTTGCTAGACGGAGAACGATGTGTCTTTCGTACAACGCACGATGCCCGCGTCCGGGGAATTGTCCTTGTGCACCAACGTCCATTGCTTGCAGACTCAATCACCGTGCAAGAAAATATTTTTCTAGGCACTTTAAATTATTTTGCAGACAAAGCAGCAGACAAAGCGCACCATGAAGAATTATATGCTTTGCAGAAAAAATGGGCGCCACATTTATTACTCAATGCGCTTACCGCCGATTTAAGTGCTGACGACCGTTTCTATACAGCTTTTCTTTCTGCACTGCTCATTCATCCTACCTGCCTTATTCTTGACGAACCGTCAGCATTTCTTGATATCACACAGCGAAAAACACTCTACACAGGACTTAAGCAACTTGCCTCAAACGGATGCACAATAATCATTATCACCCACAGTCCTGCAGAAGCATGTACCTATGCAGATGACATCACCTTTTTACATGAAGGCTTGCTTGAGGCGCACTATACTACAGCCAAAGAATTTTCTTCGTTTTGCAAAAAGAATGATGCGGAACGAGATCTGACAACACAAGAGAAGCGTGTCATTTTGCCAGACAAAGCAGAACATTCAACAAAAAATTTCTGCTTTTCTTTGCAAAATGCATCATGCCATCCACGCAATAAACCGGCGCTCATCGATGCAACAATTACGGTTAATTATGGCACAATCACCATGATTACCGGCAGCAAGGAAAGTGCACTCGGCACATTGGAAGATGTGATTACAGGAATGAGCGTATCTTTCTGCAAAGGAACATTCACTTTGCAAACAAAACAGAACGCAGCGCCCGTCACACTTTCTTTGAACAAACTCAGCGCACGTTTTCTTAGAAGGAACAATGCTGCAATCGTTCCTTCAGACCGGACATTCAGAGCCTCAAGCCCGCAGCTCACGGTGGAACAAATGCTCACGGTGTTTTACAACGGCAACGACACTCGCTCATATGCGGAAAAACTCATCGCAAAATCAGCCGTGCATATTTCTTCACAGCAAAAGTCCGCGGATTTAAGCGGAGGAATGCTTCAACGACTTATTCTTGAGCGAGAGCAATCGCTTAATCCAGATTTATTCATTCTTTGTGAACCAATGCAGGGGCTCGACATGCAAGCACAGAGTTCTCTCTGCAAACGCCTTGTTTCTTTTGCATCGCAGGACAAGGCGGTACTTGTTCTTGGAGCGGCAGACTTTCCCCTTTCACTTTGCAACCGAGTCTATACACTTGAAGGCGGAGTAACATCACTCTCTTTTGAATCACCGTTGCTGCAAAAGGAGCACACTGTATGAAGAAAGAAAACGCACAATTCTTTATTCCGCCTGCAGTCGGAATTCTTGGCTGCATACTACTCATTGTCTGCTGTGCGCGGCAACCTCTTGATGCACTCATCTCTTTTTTTGTGGACACTTTTTCTTCCGCATATTCTGTAGGAAATTTCCTAAATACTGCATCGCTCCTCATGACCGCCGGCATTGGCGCGTGCGTTGCACTTAAAAGTGGCAACATGAATCTTGGTGGCGAAGGACAAATATACCTTGGTGGATTTGTTGCAGCAACAATTCTCATTCTTCCGTTCAACATTCCTTCATGGCTGTTCTTTATGCTTGCACTTTTCGCTTCGCTTCTGAGCGGAGCTGTAATGGCTGTTTTTTCAGCAATTCTCTTTGAACTACGCGGAGCGCTTGTTTTGCTCACCTCTTTTCTTGTTTCTGCCGCAATCATTCCTCTCATTGACGGTGCAGTTGCGCTTTCAAACAAAACAACAAATCTTCTGGCAACACCATTCATTCCTGAACGATTCAGAATTAAACTTCTTTTGCCGCCATCGCAATTGAATATCACTTTTTTCATTGCCATAACAATCTGCGTGCTTGCATGGTTTTTCATTTATCAAACTTATGCCGGAAGAAAAATGCAAGTATGGGGAACTGCGCCACTTTTCGCGCGTTATTGCGGCTACAGTCGCCCGCTCAACACGTACGGATCACTTGCGACATCCGGTGCATTACATGCGCTCACTGGATTTTTTGCCGTTGTAGGCACGTATTACACTTGTCACAAAGGATTTTATTCCGGAATGGGTTGGAATGCATTAAGTGTTGCCCTCATTGCTCAATCAAATCCACTCATGACCATTCCATCAGCGCTTCTCCTTGCATGGCTTTACACATCAGCAGACCGCGTTTCACTGACACAAGGATTTTCATTTGATGTAAGCGGCATTATTCAGGGAATCATTCTTTTTTCAATTGCAATTCCTTTCACCATTTCAAAAATAAAAACGACGGCACATATAAAAGCACAAAAAGATTCCGAGGCCACACAATGAACACTATTCTACAAATTTTATTTACCGCGGCACCGTTGCTTCTTGTCACCATAGGAGCACTTGCAAGTGAATATGCAGGGCGAATGGCTTGCTTTCTTGACGGAGCCATCAATCTTGGCGCATTCTGCTGTTTTGCATTCACCACACTCACCGGGAATGTTTTGCTCGGCACGTTACTTTCCATTTTTGTCTGCACCGCAATCACTTTTTTATTTGAACAAATTTCAACCCGCTGCAAGGCAAACATGTTTCTAGCAGCGCTCGCAATGAATTTACTTTTTTCCGCTTCATGCACATTTTTTTCTTTCATTTTTTTTGGCACACAGAGCGTTCTTGTATCAAACACGTTCACTTTCAATGTGCCAAATGCACAAAAAATAACCGCAGCAATTTGTTTTCTTCTTTCACTTGGCATTCTTGCTTTGCTCCGCTACACAAAGACAGGACTTGCGCTTCGCATTACCGGAAGCGATGCGCCTGTTCTTGAGTCGCGTGGCATTTCAGCGGCAAAATATCGCACTCTTTCATGGATAATTGCAGCAAGCACTTCATCACTTTGCGGCTGCACGCTTGCAATCAGATTGTCATCTTTTGTACCGGGCATGGCAGCAGGACGAGGCTGGACCGCTTTGGCCGCAGTTTTTCTTGGCAAAAAAAAGCCTGCCGTCATCATCGTTGCAGTGATTATCTTTTCCGCCGCAGAATATGCAGGATCCTATTTGCAGAACATACCTTTCTTTGCAAACTTTCCGTCTTCAATTTTACTTGCATTGCCCTATCTTGTTTCACTTGCACTCATTTTCATTGTGCGTTAAGAAGTGGAACTACTTCTTTAAATAAAAAAAAGCAGCGTCTCCTTTTATGTACGGAGATGCTGCCCTTCTTCTTTCTACTCTGCCATACTGACAGAGTGATGTAAAAATTTATGCGTATACCTTGAGAATCTTCTCAAGTTTTTCTTTGCCGATGATTTTGAAGAATCCAGCAAGACGAGGACCTGCTTCTTTTCCGACAAGTGCCTTGTATGCCGCGACAAAAAGCTGCTTTGGCTGAATGCCGGCTCCCGTTGCCACGTCAAAGATAAGCTGGCTCAATGCCTTCTCGTCAACGTCATTCATCTTTGGAAGCACGTCAGTATAGATTTTCTTCATGCAGTCTGCTTCAACAGGCGTAAGATCTGCTTTGCTGCCATCTTCACGGAGTGCAAAACGGAAGTCCTCTGGAGCACAGTCGCGCACCCAGAACCACGCGCATTCACAGCGGCGGCGGAGGCACGCTTCCTGTTCAGGCTTCACATCACCGAGCGATTTAATCACCGCGTCGATGTCTCCAGAGTATGTCTGGAGCAATGTGGTGAGCAAGCGGAACCCAATCTGATACGGCATGACTTTTGGCATACCTGGCTCAATCTGGCTCAGTTCGTACACGCGCTTTTCGTGCTCAGCGAGGTCGTCGCTCTTTGCCTTCTCAAGTCCCCAGGCAATGCGTTCAGTGCGGTCGTATGCTTCGTACATGGTGATGACATCAAGGTCGAAGCTGATGGCGAATTCGTGGTCAACTTTATTCACGGCGAAAATGTAGCGCAGCAGTTCCGGCTGGTACACGGCGAGTGCATCAGGAAGCGCGATTACCTTTCCCTTAGAAGATGACATCTTTCCAGGAACACCTTTGAGCGTGACAAAGTCATACTTCATGGTGATTGGCGCCTGCCATCCGTAGATTTGTTTTGAAACGAGCTTCGCGGTGTCGTAGCTTCCACCTGGACTGATGTGGTCCTTTCCACCTGGTTCAAAGATGACTTTCTCTTCGTTCCATCTCATCGGCCAGTCAACACGCCAGCCGAGTTTGAATTCTTTTGAAGTGCGCAGGTCACCGTGCTCAACGTGACCGCAGTTTGTGCACTTGTAGGTGATGCCATATTCGCCATCGTAATCGGTGATTTCTGTGGTGTCCTGATTGCACTTGCAGCAGAATGCAGCCACCGGCCAGTACACATCGCTGTCCTTCATCTTGTGCTCGTCATCGCGGTACTCGTTCAGGCACTTCTTGATGAGGTCTCGGTTCTGCATAGCTTTCTTCATGCCTTCCGTGTAGCGGTTTGCACGATAGCGCTGTGACTGGTAGAGAAATTCAGGATAGATGCCTACGCGTGGCAGTTCTTTTTCAATATCAACTTCATGATGGCGTGCATAGTTCTCATCGCGTCCGAAGGTGTCCGGAACCATTGTGATTGGGAAGCGCAGATATTTTTCGAGCACTTCAGGCTTTGGCATGTTTGCCGGAACTTTGCGGAACACATCGTAGTCGTCCCAAGAATAAATGAAGCGCACATTCTTACCGCGGTCACGCAATGCGCGCACGATAAGATCAACCGTCATAATTTCGCGGAAGTTGCCGATGTGTACCGTGCCAGACGGTGTAATGCCGGAAGCGCATGTGTACAGCGGAAGGTCACCCCGCTCCTTGATTATCTTATCCGCCACTTGGTCAGCCCAGTGACAGAGATGCTTGTTGTTTTCTTCGTTACTCATAATTGGAATATTATAGAAGAAATGAAGAATTTACTCAACACAAACGGTAAAATGGAGTATACTTTGGGAATGTCACTATTTTCTAAAAACAATAGCAAAGAAGCTCAGAAATTTCTTGAAGAATTCAGCAAAAAAATAAATGATGAAGCGCTGTCTGTAGAACTTGCAAATCTTATTGCGGACAAACAAAATCTTGACGCACTTTCGCTTACGCAATGGTTTGGCAGAGACGCCGGCTTATGGGGACTGCTTGTGTTCTGCAAAAAAGGCTTATATTTTTATGTGCATGAATCGCAATCACTCATGTTCAGTATGATTCGTCCTAAGGATGAATCAAACACAATTCCCGAACAGCTGCTGTCATTTGCAAATCTTGAAAATGTGCATTTTGAAGTCAAACCGAAAACGGTTTGGAATTTTCTTGACGGAGAACGGAAACATACCATTGTTGTCACCTACAAAGGCAAAGACTCCCTGCAACGTTTATTTTCGCTACACACGCAGCACGATGCAGCGTCGGTCATCACGCGGATAAAGGAAATTGAAACTTATTCCACAACAGGATAGCACTCAAAACCTGCATCACGGAGTTTGAGTCCGACAGTGCCTTCTTTATTTTCATCGACAACAACAATGTAATAGGTAGTTCCAGACGCTCGTTTTTCAGTTGTAATTTTTGCATCGAAGCCTTTTTTCTTAAGCTGTTCGACAAGCGCTTTTGCATTTGCTTCTTCACGGAACAGACCACATTGCTCACGCGTAATTTTTCCATCATTCTCAGAAACATCATCTTTTTTACTTGAGTCATTCTGTTGTTCTGCAGCAACATCTTTTTGCGTGCTACTTTCTGCAACGGAAGCAATTGTCGTAGGTTCAAGTGAATCTGTTTCTGGAACAAACGTAATATCGCTTCCACCTGAATGTGGCACAAAGTACCAGAACGGCACACTCATAATTTGCACTGTGCCAGTAACAACGCCAGCTTCAGGACTTGCCGGAAATTCCTTCTGCAACTCATCGCCATATGATTTTTCGCCGGTAACATACCAAAGCGTAAGCAATATCGTGGGCTTTACACTTTTCATTGAGTCCATAGAGCAATACGCCTTGAGCAGAGAAACAGAATCTTTTGTTTCATCAAGCGACTGAGCTTTGCACAACGCGCTCCACTGTGCGTAGAGATTGATGCAGGCAAGAATTTTTTCATCTTTCGATGAACGGACGGCACTATTCAAATAACGATCCGCTGTTTCGGAATCTCCTGCAAGCAAACTTGCACGCACTGCATTGATGACAAGCTGTTCCGGAGAAACTTTGGGCATGTTGTCCGCATCTCCTGCGGCAATGCCTGCAGCCTGTGCATACGAAAGGCTTGCATTTTCATACAGACCACATTGTTCCTGTATTGTTCCTGTTACAAAAAGAAGTGAACGTCTGTCTGCATTTGTCGCAATCGATGCAGTGGCCTGATTTAGATAGTCAATTATTTCCTGCGCCGTATCTTTTTTCAACGCTTCATCATATACTTCACGTGCATTTTTTATCGCATCAGTTTTTTTGCTCTGCGCAAAAAGAGAAGTGCCAATTGAGATGACTATCAATAGGGAAAGTATTTTTTTTATACGCATGTGTTCCGTTATGCTTTTTTTGCCTTTGCCTTACTTTTTTTTGCTGAAGTCTTTGAAACTTCGTCAGTCTTTTCTTCCTGATTTACAGATTCTTCAGGCTGCGTATTGTTTTTATTTTCAACGCCATTCTTGAAGTCGTCTATTTTTTCACCGAGCTTTTTCTTTTTTTCATCAAGTTCGGCGCTTATTTTTTCAAGTTTCTTCTGCATTCTTTTTTTGCCAAAGGTGAACGGAAGCGTAACAACTACGCCAAGTAAAAATGAAGTAATGATTGCCGCATAGACAGGGATTTCTTTGAATGTATGGAAAAACCATATGTTGCATTTATTTTCAAGATTGAATCCGGTGAGCACTGCAACCAAAACAACAAGCAGTATCGTTCCAATAAGTTTTATAGGCATTATGCACCTCTTTCCTGTTAGTATATCGCAACTAGCTTTATTTGGAAAGTATCGGAAATTGGCAAACACGTTTGTCAGCCGTTCATCGTTCCGCGGAATGTATTTCCATTCAGACTGTCTATACGGACCGTTACAAAGTTGCCAATAAGTGATTCGGGCGCTGCAAATACAATGCTTTCGTCCTGCGCAGTTCTTGCAAGCAGTTCGCTCTTGTTGTCGCGGCTCACACTTTGAACAAGAACTTTTACGGTACTGCCTACTCGTTTCTGCATTTCCTCACTGGTAATTACAAGTTGCAAATCAATTATTTTCTGAAGGCGCGTTTTTTTTTCTTCAATCGGAATTTGATTTGTCATCGCAGCAGCGGGCGTTCCTTCGCGCGGATTATAATAGTACATGAATGCCGACTCGTAGCGGACAGCCTTCATGAGGCTTATTGTGTCTTCAACATCCTGCTCGGTTTCGCCGGGGAAGCCCAGCATCACGTCAGTGGTAAGAGACACGTCTGGAATTCGGTTTCTGATTTTATCAACAAGCGCAAGATATACTTCGCGGGTGTACCGCCGATTCATTTCTTTAAGAACGCGGGTGGAACCGTTCTGGACAGGCAGATGAATATGATGGCAGACAAGCGGATTGTCACGCACCACTTCTATCAGTTCATCAGATAAATCTTTTGGATGGCTGGAGATAAACCGCACCCATTCAATTGAGGAATGCGATTCTTGAAGATGCGCCGTAATTTTTTGGAGCAACTGCGGAAAATTCATTCCGTCACAGCCATGATACGAATTGACATTTTGGCCGAGCAATGTTATTTCTTTGACTTTCTTTTGCGAAAGGACATCAAGTTCGGAAAGTATTTCATTCAGCGGGCGTGACACTTCTCTGCCCCGCACATATGGCACGATGCAGTACGTACAGAAGTTATTGCAGCCGTGCATGATGGGCACATATGATGAGAATGTATTTTCTTCATAAGAGAGAGGTGCAAAGATGTATGACGGAGTTTCATCATCTGCAACAATTTTGTTGCTTACATCGCACGTGTCACAATCATGCTGTTCAACGGCAGAAATAATGTCGCCAAAATGCTGTTTTGCATATGTTCCAACAACATAATCTACAACAGGAAAATCTTTCTGCAGTGTTTTTAAAAGGCGTTCTGCCATGCAGCCGGTAACAACGACGGTAAGCGGGCGCGGTCCGCTTTGAACAAAGGCAGCAGCCTTTTCCATCGTGCGTCGCTTTGCTTCGGGATCTCCAGAGCGCAGTTTCTTCAAGCCGTCAAAATAACCAAGTCTGCCAAAAATGCGTGTCTCTGCGGTGGCACGTACGGAGCAGGTGTTGATGATGACCATGTCGCACACTTCTGGCGACTCAGCTTTTGTCCAGCCGCGGGCTAAAAGCTGTTGCTCCAGCGATGCAGACTCGGCAAGATTCATCTGACATCCATATGTTTCAAAAAAATATGTCATACTTCTGCTTCCATCCGGTCTCTTCCGGTATTGCCGTTTTCTTTTCGCTCCGCTCTAGATATGCGCTCCGCGCATGATTCCGGCGCTTCGGGCATGTCGCGGCGCACCTG
>JGI20225J20221_1001129_pt1 | contig 31654 bp, 30 predicted proteins | sample BioMet4_FD_20221 | JGI IMG/M metagenome (IMG submission 20221)
GCTGTTAATTATTGGCCGCAAAAGTAATAGAAAAGAATGATTTAAAGAAGAATTAACATAATAGAAAGTCTCGAGGGGGCTTTATTCGCGATTAATTCGTATTTTTGAACTATTGAATTTTCTCAGACAATTTATTATATGAAAAAACAACATTTCATATTCCTTTTAGCGACTCTTGCTTTCGGTGGATTATCCGCTCAAACGCTTGAAGAAGGTCAAGCGCTCTACAACAAAGGCAATTACGAAAAGGCTAAACCTATATTTGCCAAATATATTAAAACCAATCCGGCAAACGGTAACTATAATTTATGGTATGGTGTGTGCTGCCTGAAAACAGGTGAAACAAACGAGGCTGTTAAATATCTCGAAGCGGCTGTAAAAAAGCGGGTATCCGAAGGCAAGCCTTACTTGGCAGAAGCATACAATGAGATGTATCGTTTCAATGATGCCGTAAACAGTTACGAAGAATATATTGCCGAGTTGGACAAACGCAAAAAGCCTACCAACGACTTGGTTCCTCAATTGGAAAAGTCGAAGAATAATCTCAGAATGCTGAAAGGTGTGGAACAGGTTTGCATTATTGACAGCTTTGTCATTGATAAGAAGCGCTTTCTGGAGGCATACAAAATCAGTAGCGAATCCGGTAAGGTAATGATGTATGATGAATATTTTCAAACGAACTCCGGCAGACAAGCTACTGTTTACGAAACGGAGATCGGTAATAAGATTTATTACGGAGATAAGCAGGCTAACGGTAGACTGAGCATCTTTTCAAGAAACAAGCTCGACGGCGAATGGAGCAAGCCCAATCCGCTTCCGGATGTAATCAACGGATCCGGCAACGCCAACTACCCTTATGTCTTGACTGATGGACTGACCATATATTATGCAGCGGACGGTAAAGAATCAATGGGAGGATATGACATATTCGTCACACGATATAACACTGATACCGATTCATACCTCACACCGGAAAATGTGGGTATGCCATTCAACTCACCTTACAACGACTACATGTTCGTCATTGACGAATTCAATAATTTGGGTTGGTTTGCCTCGGACAGGTATCAGCCGGAGGATAAAGTCTGCATTTACGTATTCATACCCAATGCAACCAAGAAAGTTTATAGCTACGAAGAAACCGATCCTCAGAAATTGATCCGTTTGGCACAGATCCATTCCATCCGAGATACATGGAAAGACAAAAATGAAGTGAATGAAGCCAAAAAGCGATTACAGAAGATTGACAATGAAAAACCTCAGAGTGAACGCACGTACGATTTTGAGTTTATTATCAATGACCGTCTGACCTATCATCAGCAGTCGGACTTTCATTCACCACAAGCAAAATCGCTATTCAACAAGTATCGTCAGGCAGCCAAAGAATTGGAGCAACAACAAACTGAATTGAATAAGCTAAGAGAAACTTACGCTACTGCCGTCGAAAGCAAAAAAGCTGAAATGGCACCAGCAATACTAAAACTCGAGAAGCAAGTCGATCAACTTGTTGAAGATACTAAAAAGCTTACAATAGAAGCACGTAATGCAGAAGTACAAACCTTGAAATAATATGCTATGGACATTTTTATTATAACGATTCTCATCGTTGCAGCGGTAATTTTGTTCCTCGTCGAACTCTTCGTGATACCGGGCATCAGCATTGCAGGTATTCTGGCAGGTGCGTGTGTGATATATGCCAATTACTATGCCTTTACATACATGGGCACTGTAGCAGGTTTCACCACACTGGCAATATCATGCCTCACCAGTATCGGCGCACTAGTGTGGTTCATGCGATCAAAAACCTTGGATAAGATTGCACTAAAAAAGAATATTACCTCTAAAATAGACAGCACCGGCAAAGAGAATGTCAAACTCGGAGACTGTGGCGTAGCTATCACCCGATTAGCCTTGATTGGCAATGCCGAAATCAACGGCAATATCATTGAAGTGAAGTCAGCCGATGGCTTCTTAAACGAAAAGACTCCTATCGTAGTGACCCGCATAACAAACGGAGTCATAATGGTAGAGAAGAAAAAAAACTAATTTTCATTTAATACTTATATGTCATGAATGTAGGCACAATGTACTTAAGCATTTTCCTCATTGTAGGAGGGCTTATTTTTATCGCTTTGTTTTTCCATTATGTACCATTCTTCCTCTGGCTTTCGGCCAAAGTGTCAGGTGTACGTATCTCTTTGGTACAACTTTTCTTAATGCGCATCCGTAATGTGCCCCCTTACACAATAGTACCCGCTATGATTGAGGCTCACAAAGCCGGACTCAATACTATTACGCGAGATGAATTGGAAGCTCATTATCTGGCAGGAGGGCATGTGGAAAAAGTAGTGCATGCACTGGTGTCGGCATCAAAAGCGGATATCGAACTGTCTTTTCAAATGGCAACAGCTATCGACTTGGCAGGGCGCGATGTATTCGAAGCTGTACAAATGTCGGTTAATCCGAAAGTGATTGATACTCCACCCGTTACGGCAGTGGCTAAGGACGGAATACAGCTTATTGCAAAAGCCCGTGTAACCGTACGTGCCAGCATCCGCCAATTGGTGGGAGGTGCAGGTGAAGACACCGTATTGGCACGTGTAGGCGAAGGTATCGTTTCATCAATCGGTTCGTCTGAAAACCACAAGTCCGTATTGGAAAACCCCGATTCAATATCAAAGTTAGTGTTGCGTAAAGGACTCGATGCAGGCACAGCATTCGAAATTCTATCTATTGATATTGCTGATATCGATATCGGTAAGAATATTGGTGCAGCATTACAAATAGATCAAGCTAATGCCGATAAGAATATTGCCCAGGCAAAAGCTGAAGAGCGTCGCGCAATGGCAGTGGCAAGCGAACAGGAAATGAAAGCCAAAGCACAGGAAGCCCGTGCTAAAGTAATTGAAGCTGAAGCTGAAGTCCCCAAAGCAATGGCCGAAGCATTCCGTAGCGGAAACTTAGGTATCATGGACTATTATCGCATGAAAAATATAGAAGCAGACACTTCTATGCGTGAAAATATTGCCAAACCATTAAGCAGTACTTCATCTATAAAGCCGTTGAGTGAATAGTTGAAAATAAAACGAAAAAAGAACATGAAAGAATATTTTGCTCCTTCCGAACTCATTATTAATGATGACGGCTCTGTATTTCATTTACACGTAAAACCGGAACAATTAGCAGATAAAGTAATTCTCGTGGGTGACCCGGGAAGAGTAGCTGTTGTTGCTTCACACTTCGATCATAAAGAATGTGAGGTGGAAAGCCGCGAATTCAAAACAATTACGGGTACTTATAAAGGTAAGCGCATCACAGTAGTCTCAACCGGAATAGGTTGTGACAATATAGATATCGTAATGAACGAACTGGATGCCCTTGCAAATATTGACTTTAGCACCCGTAAAGCAAAAGCCACTCCGCGACAGTTGGAGCTGGTACGCATCGGCACGTGTGGTGGTTTACAGCCCAATACTCCCGTAGGAACGTTTGTCTGCTCACGCAAATCCATTGGTTTTGATGGCTTACTCAATTTCTATGCCGGACGCAACGAGGTCTGCGATTTAGAGTTTGAACAGGCATTCCTGAAATATATGGGTTGGACAGGCAGCATGTGTGCTCCGGCTCCATACGTCATAGATGCTGATGAAGAACTTATTGAGCAGATCGCTCAGAACGACATGGTACGCGGTGTTACCATTGCCGCAAATGGTTTCTTCGGCCCTCAAGGACGCGAATTACGCATCCCGCTAGCTGATCCGAAGCAAAACGAGAAAATCGAGAACTTTGAATACAATGGATATCGCATAACCAATTTTGAGATGGAGAGTTCGGCATTAGCGGGACTAAGCCGACTCATGGGACACAAAGCCATGACTGTATGTATGGTCATAGCCAACAGGCTTATAAAAGAAGCTAATACCGGCTATAAGAACACCATTGATTCCCTTATAAAAACAGTGCTCGAACGCATTTAGCCGTCTTTCAGGAAACTGTCGATTGTTTCTTTCAAGCGACTGAACGAGTAAGGTTTACTCACCACTTCATTGCATCCTGCCTGAAAAGCTCGCTGTTGATCCGTATAATGTATATGTTCGGTCACAGCGATTACAGGTACGGATGCTGATATTTTACGGATACACTCTATTATATTCACACTACTTACCTTTTCCAGTTTCATATTGACCAAAACCAAATCGGGATGATCACACATGAATTTGTGTAATATCGTTTCCTCGTCATCCCCGAACAATACTGAATATTCATGATTTAAGTAGTCATTGAGCAGATAAAAATCTTCCGGTGAATCTTCTACGGCAAGTATAATTTTCTTTTCGCGTTTCAAAGAAGTCGGAATAGATACCTGCTGGTGTAGAAAAACGGAAAAAGTACTCCCCTTTCCCAGCTCCGAAGAGACCTCTATCTTACCTCCAAGACGGTCGACAAGACTTTTACAAATATACAATCCCAGCCCGGTCCCTTGAATAGAATCATTCAACTTCTCAAAACGATTGAATATTAATGACAGTTTATCTTTGGGAATCCCCGAACCGGTATCCGAAACGAACAACTCCACACACTCTTTCATTATTCGTATTCCTAGCGAAATAGATCCTTTTGTAGTATTTTTAATGGCATTCGAAAACAAATTTGATAAAACCTGAATCAGGCGATTACGATCAGTCGTAACAAAAATATCCCTATCAGGTTTCACTACAGAAAATTCGATTGAAGGAGGAACCTTAAACTGATGAGTCCTACCCACATCCACTATCAAATCGGTTAGATTCACTTCCTCAAAATTCATTAAGGTCTTGCCCGCTTCTATGCGCGAGAGATCAAGAATGTCATTAACAAGCTCCACCAACAAGTCGCTATTCTGCCGGATTACTCCTAAATATTCATTTTTCTCCACTTCATCTGCCGTCATTGAAATCAGTTCGGAGAATCCTACAATAGCATTAAGAGGGGTGCGTATTTCATGACTCATATTAGCAAGAAAAAAAGATTTCATCTTATCAGATTCTTCTGCCCGACGTTTAGCCTCAATCAGTTCCTTGGCATGCCGCACCCGACTACCGATATCTCGAATTAGCGCCAATACCGTATCGTCTCCAAAAGGAGCTACGCGTGCCTGAAAATAATAACGCTGTCCATTCACATCAAGAAAATATTCTATCTCTCTCTTTTTCCCGTCCAAAAGACATTTTCTTATTGTCTCTACATAAAGTTCACAAACACCCGGTGAAAACATGTTATGTCCATCGGAGCCTTTGATGTATTCAATAGGATGGAGCAAAACGGAATGTTCGCTTACCAAAACATCCACAAAGTGGAAAGCACGGTCAATGATAAAGATAAAATCAGGAAGAGCTTCTATAATACGGTTACTATAAGCTGCAAGGTGTTTTATTTCTTTCTCCTTTTCTCGCTCTGATGTCACATTCACGGTATATGCTTTCAATCCCAAACCTGAATCGGACGAATCTTCGTATATACACAGGTGATCTTCGAACCACAGCGTATGACCATCTTTGCCCAAATAACGGTAAGAAATCGTTCGCCTTCCTATTCCTGAGTCGAGCAACTCATTAAATGCCGTTTTATAGTTTTCCAGATCATCCGGATGGAAAAAGCGGTAAGCCTCTTCAATGGATGTGAAAGAAATGCCTTCTTTATCCAGTCCCAATATGTGAAAGTAATCATTAGGAAAAAGATATCTCTTAGTGGCTATATCATATTTCCACAATACAATCTGTTGTTCGGACAGAACAGACAAAACATCGCAACATCCATTGGGCATAAGCAGATCATTTTCCTGCTCACCCAAAAAATAAATATTCTCGTGTCGCATAGCAATTGTAACTTGTACTACAGTGACAAAGTTATAATAAAAACAAAGCAATCGCAGAAATGGCTTCACTTTTTATAAATAAAATCTGCTATCTTTGTTCTAACAAAGAAATTCTACAGATGAACGAAGATACAATTTGCGCTATATCAACAGCCCAGGGGGGAGCAATAGGCACCATCCGCGTATCCGGACCGGAAGCCATACCTATTACCTCACAGATATTTCGTCCTGCCCATGAAGGAAAAAGACTGGAAGACGCAAAGCCTTATACACTGACTTTCGGAAGAATATTCAATGGTGAAGAGCTGATTGACGAAGTCATGGTTGCTCTCTTCCGCGCTCCACATTCATATACCGGAGAAGACAGCACCGAAATAACTTGTCACGGATCAACATATATTCTACAGCAAGTGATGCAACTCTTAATCAACCGAGGATGCCGTATGGCAGAACCGGGAGAATATACACAACGGGGATTTCTTAATGGAAAGATGGATTTGAGCCAAGCGGAAGCTGTGGCAGACCTCATTGCATCCACATCAGCTGCGACCCATCGTCTGGCACTTAGTCAGATGCGTGGAGGATTCAGTAAGGAACTGACCGACCTTCGCGACCAGCTTCTTCATTTCAGTTCATTGATGGAGCTTGAGCTTGACTTCAGCGATCATGAAGAACTTGAATTTGCCGATCGTTCCGAGCTCTGCACTCTTGCCGAGAATATAGAGAAAATTATCTCCCGTCTGGCACATTCTTTCAGCGTGGGGAATGCCATAAAGAACGGAGTACCTGTTGCCATCGTTGGAGAGACAAATGCAGGAAAATCCACCCTGCTCAACGTGTTGCTCAATGAAGAAAAAGCGATTGTCAGTGATATACACGGCACTACGCGGGATGTGATTGAAGACACCACAAACTTAGGAGGCATCACCTTCCGCTTTATCGATACGGCAGGGATACGTGAGACCACCGACACAGTAGAAAGCCTCGGTATAGAGCGTACATTCCAGAAATTAAATCAAGCTGAAATTGTATTATGGATGATAGATTCGGGTGAAGCGATCATCCAAATAGAGCAACTTTACAAGCGGCTACTCCCCTATTGCGAAGACAAGCACCTCATATTAGTATTCAACAAATCCGATCTCATTCAAAAGGATAAGGTGACCGAAATAATGAAGAAAGTATCCGACTCAATGCCGGATATTGATAGTATCTTCATATCAGCCAAGCTTAAACAACATACCGAAGAATTACAGCAGAAGCTCATTGAAGCAGCCAATCTGCCCACTGTGACGCAGAATGATGTGATCGTGACCAATGTCCGCCATTATGAAGCACTGACTCATGCTTTGGAGGCCATCCATCGCGTACAGGACGGTTTGAAATCAAATCTCTCCGGTGACTTCGTTTCGCAAGATATCCGTGAATGTATCTTCCATCTATCCGACATTGCAGGTGAAGTAACAAATGACATGGTGCTGCATAATATATTTAGGCACTTCTGCATCGGAAAATAGGCCGAATAGCATGCTGATAATCAATTATTTACATATCTTAAATCAAAACCAACCAAGAGAATAAACAATTATAAATCAATTGATTATCATCAAATAACAATAATATATAATCTCATTTTTGTTGCTAGGAAATATTTGAACAACAAATTTCAATAATAATATCATGGAATACAGAATAGAATACATAGATGGAAAAGAATTTCGACATCCTGTAATATTGTATAAATACAGGGATTGGGAAAATCTGAATCATAGGAAGATCCTTCAAGATAATATTATTTATTTTGCATCTCCAAAAAGTTTTGAAGATATTTATGATTGTAACGTACCTGAATCATTTCCGACTGGTACAGGGCTTTATGATATATTTTTGCAGAAATCCAAAGTTAATTATCCCAATAGAACAAGACAACAACATCGAAACTTTGCTCGATATTGGAGCAAACATTCTCCTTTAGCACAACCAAAGCTACTAAAAGAAAAGATTGATCTGTTTAATACTGTTTTTAATAATCGCTTTGGCGTTCTCAGTCTTACAGCAAATCCACATAATGAAGATATGTGGGAGAAGTATGGGAACTCACATAAAGGCTTTTGTGTCGGTTTTGACACTGGTAAACTTTTTGAGGCAGAAAGTATGGGAGGTGGTGAAGTGCAATATTCGGACGAATTGCCTACAATAGACTTTATTAATGACGATTTTAAAACAAAGCATATAAAAAACATCTTTTTCAAAGAAACTAAATGGCAGTTTGAGCAAGAATATAGATTGCATAAGATGTGGAAAAATGACATACCAAATACGGAAAGAAATATAAAACTTCCCGAAGATTGTATTGCCGAAATTATCTTGGGTAAGAGAATGTCAGACAAGAATAAAGAGGAGATTAAGAGTCTTGCACTAAGTAAATACCCTCATATAAAGATAATTGAGGAATTCTAAAAATAAGGAGTAAAAGCAGAAATAATTTGTTATGGATTGTTGCTCAAGAGAGTATTTTTCTTACAATAACAATTTGTTATACAGCAATATAGATATCAAATTTTGTATAGAAAAATAATGGCTTAGAATTAACTATAAAAAACGATAATGATACAGAATCTTGATGTATTTTTATGAAATCAAAAAGTGGGCAGATTGATAGCCTGCAAGGAGAAATACATAGAAAATGCAGGATGGCCTATCAATAAGTCTTCACTCGGGAGTGTAATTCAAACTCTGTCTGGTTCATATTTTAATTAATTCAATACAAATATAATTTTTTCTTTTTGGATTTACAAATGCTTTTTAAGGCTGTTATCGTAAGTGTGCAAGGGCGGTGAGGAACGAGCCGTTTATATACCCTTGCTCACTTACGGGAACAGTTTTTTCTTTGCGTTTGAAAAATCGAGAATAAAAAAAGATTATATATCCAATGGCATTCTTTCACCGAACTTAATCCGCAATTGACCGGCTGTCAATGCCCAATTGTGAAGAGGCTGTGTCCATTTCTTGGAGATATTGAGAACGGCTAGGTAGATCAACTTCATCAAGGCCATATCATTCGGGGAAACGCCCTTTGTCTTGGTCACTTTTCTAACTTGACGATGGAAGCCCTCTACAGCATTAGTGGTGTAAATGAGTCTTCGAATCTGTTCATCATAAGCAAAATAGGCTGTAAGCTTCTCCCAATTCCTTTCCCATGAATCCATGACGACAGGATATTTCTTACCCCATTTTTCTTGTAGTTTATCAAAATTCAATTCCGCCAAATCAAGCGTAGGGGCTTGATAAATTGTCTTTAAATCGGACATAAACTCTTTTTGATCTTTTGAGCAACATATTTCAATGAGTTCCGAATTTGGTGAACAATACAACTCTGTATAATCACCTGAGGGAAAATAGTGCTGATAGCCTCCGCGAACCCCGTTAGATTATCAATACAAGCGATCAAAACATCTTTCATCCCTCGGGCTTTAAGATCGGCCAAAACACTCAACCAGAAGTTGGCGCCTTCGCTTTCGGAAACATACATACCTATAAGCTCCTTGCGACCATCTTTGTTGATTGCCAATACATTGTAAACTGCTCTGCTTTCTGTTCGGCCTCCATCTTTTACTTTGTAGTGCATCGCATCCAACCATAGAATGGTGTACATATTCTCCAAAGGACGACTTTGCCATTCCTTTACCTTGGGGACGATCCGCTCTATTATTTCGCTAAGGGCATTGTGCGAAATTTCCACATTGGAAAAAACGGATGATACCCACCCAGCTAAATCGGTGATACCCGTTCACTTTAATGCACGATTCAGTAGGCGTTACAAAAATAGTTATTTTTTTCTCATGCTTTCACCAGTAAGCAAAAAACGCTGTGCTGTATGCACGATTCTGTCCAAAACAGCATCTGCCACGGTGGTGTTTGCATCCAGTATTTCATACCAGTCTTCCACTGCCAGTTGACTTATAATGATGGTTGCCTTCCGTGCATGCCTGTCTTCAATCATCTCCATCAGATCAAGCACCTGTTGACCGTCCAGTTTCTTTATCCCAAAGTCATCCAGTATCAACAGGTCCGTTTGCGCCGTTTTGTCGAAGAATCGCGGTAAAGTGGCTTCCATACGTGCAACGGCAATCTGTTCGAAGAGCTTCTGTATTCCGTAATACCTGACCTTGAAGCCGGACAGACAAGCCTGATACCCGAGTGCGGTAGCGAGCCAGCTTTTGCCTGTTCCTGCCGCCCCCGTAATGATAACAGGAACTCCTTGTTTGATGTATTCACCTGTGGCAAGACGCAGGATGAGTGTCTTGTCAAAGCCGCGTGAAGCATCGAAGATCAGTTCTTGGACGGATGCATGGTATCGGAAGTGCGCTTCTTTAATCAGGCGGGTGTTACGATTTTCTTTCCGCCCGTCATATTCCGCCTGCAGAAGTAGTTGTAGCCCGTCTGCCAGAGAGAGTTCCGCTACTCTGCGGGTTTCCAGTAAAGATGTCCAGCAGTTTGCCATTCCGGGCATTCTCAGACTTTTGAGTTGATTTGCAATTTCATCCATTTTTAATTGTTTTTTTAGTTAGACGTTGAACAGTTATTTAAACTCGCTTTTACCTCTTATATTCCGGTGTTCTTTAGGAGGGGACAGACTTTCCGCCCGGCTCTGATCCAGTTCGTCAAGCCCCCTGCATTTGCTTTTCACTAAGTTGTTTATGAACGGATAGTTATAGCGCTGACACTGCAAAGACGTTTCACAGGCCCTCTGGAAGAGGAGAGGATCGGTTGCCCTGGCCAGATGAAGTAGTCCGTCGCAGCTCTTATAATAGACCTCTTCAGGCTGTGCGGCGGTCAGAAACATATAACGTACCACTTCTCCAAACTCAGCCATAATGGAAGACGCCCTATTGATATAATGCTCCTTAGAACGCTCCCGATATGCTTTGGCGTGGGAAGCCAAATGCTCGTTGATAAGGGTATATTTACCTTCAGCATAGACTCTTGGGTGTGTGGCTATACATTCTTGCCCACTGAAGACTTTGACAAGGGTACGCGTATAGATAACCTTAACCTGTCGGTGAATATATGTGTAGGGTACCGAGTAGTAATGCTTGTCGCGTCCCAGGTAGATACAACCGTTGATTCCCACCTTCAGGCTCGTGTAGCTCTTTATTTGGAAACCTTGTTCGGGTAGAGGCTTTAAGGCCGGTTTTTCTATGGCCAGAAAATGTTCCTCACGGGAGTAAGGGTGCTGCTGCATGCGTTTGCGGTTGTGCGCTTTCATTTTTTCTGCGATGGCAGTGTTGAGCTCCTCCAGCGAATAAAACCTCATATTCCGAAGTTCGGCATATACGCGCTGATAGACCAGCTTCACATGGTTTTCCACNGTGGATTTGTCTTTCGGCTTGCGTGGACGTGCGGGAAGAACCACACAGCCGTAATGGTTGGCAAAATCCTCCAGTATCCTGTTGATATCAGGCTCGTATGGATCAGACTTAACCACCGCGGCTTTCAGATTGTCAGGAACCAGTATTTTGGGCACACCTCCTATTGCCTCAAGAAAGCGCATGACGGCATAGACGAAGTCTTCACTCTTCTGCGAAGGGACTGCAAGAGCATAGCCGTAGTCCGTACAAGGCAAGCTAGCTACAAAGGTTTGAGGACGTACAATCTCTCCCGTCTCACGGTCGATGTATTCCAGCGTATCCCCGGCAAAGTCAAGATAGCCTTTTTCCCCGGGCACATAAAGATCTTTCAAAATAGTCGAAGGACGTTCTTTGGCCTTGCTATTCTGACCGTAGTGATAGCGGAACTGGGTTAACTGGTAGCCATTGGGATTCTCAAGGATGTATTCTTCCCAGAGTTTTTTCAGAGTGACATGTTTATGTCCCATTTGTCGCTCAAAATAAGGGAGCTTGAACTTAAATGTTTCAAAACGGTCGTCAACGTATGCGGGATGTCCTCCAGTCATACGATACTCAAGCACCGGGTCTTCCAGTTCCAAAAGTTCAGTGAGCTTCATGCGGTCTTCAACAGCCCTGCGGACATATTTGTTGACCGTCTCTTTATTCAAGCTCAGATTATCTGCAATCTTGCGGTTAGAAACTCCATCTAAATGTTGACGTAATACTTGTTTTATCTTACTCATTTCTTTCGTTTTACCTGCCATGGCTGAATCGTTTAGTGAAATGCCTGCAAAATAAAAAAATGAATGGCAATGCTCCGACTTTTTGAGAAAGCAATCTGAGTGAACGGCAATGCTCCGTTTCGGGTTGATTTCCAAAAGATTGGAAAGCTAAAGTGAACGGCAATGCTCCGTTTTATGAGTCATTTTCCTGTCTTGGATGATGACTGGGTGGCAATGCTCCGTTTTTTTGCCCGGTTTTGCTCATTTTCTTAAGAAATGAACGGGAATGCTCCGTTTTTTAGGCCCGTTTTAATCCGTTTTTAGGGATATTTAAAATCGGTTTTATGGGTGGGAATACTCCGATTTATCCATCCACATCATACATTTCCTCTATATGAGCCGAAATATCTCTCAGGCTCATCCCCATTCCATATAAACTGATAATTTTGGAAGACATATTATCTGCCAGAATCGTTTCCCGTTTCTTGAGGATCTCTGGACTAAAACTGCTGTGGCGATCCTGGGGAGTCACTATTTCGATCTCCCCGGCCATCGTTTTAACGCGCTTACTGCCTCGACCATTACGCTTATTCCCACTCTGACGTTCTGATTCATCTAGATGAGAGGACATCTCCCCTTCTAAAGCGACTTCTAAAAACTCTTTTAACAAGGGCCCAAAAGCGCCATCCTTTCCAGTGAGTGATTCTCCACTGCGAAGTTGTGCTAATGCCTTTTCTCGCATTAGCTGGTACTCTTGACTGTTTCTATCCATAATGCAAAGTAAATTGTTTTTTGGACAGAGTTCAAATTACAGTCTCCTTCACTCTTTGTTTTTTATATACATTTGCAACATTTACTGAATATCCCTATTTACATATACATCTTGGTTTTCTTTGGAAAGGTTATATAACCGGGATGTCTTCTGTATTATCTTACTGCCATATCATTTTTAATGCTCCCAAGTAAAAGGAAATAAATGATAATAGTGCAGTCTCTTATTTGGTCAACTCTGGTCAAGTCAGCAAGATTTTCTTTGTGAAAAAGACCGTTTCTCTCATGCTTTATCCATTCCTGCATTATTCTAGAAATAGCACGAATTGTCTTTCTTGTTATTCCACCTTGAAAAATGCTTTGATTCTCAAAAGAATTTATGAAGTACACCATGTTTCCTAATGTTGCAGAAAGAGATTCACTCGAATTCGCTGGGACCTCTTTAAATCCATCTTTATTCATAATGGCAATCTTGTAATCGTCTGGTTGAGACTGGACAATAGAAGAGAGTAATTGCTCAACAGATTTAATATAGCCAGTAATAATATAAGTTTTGTCCAACTTATCATCGCGTCGGTTCATCTTGTAAAGCCATTCTGAAGTATAAAATGATTTAGCAAAATCACTTTCTCCCAATAATGATAAGTATCTTTTATTATTAATGAAAGCCGAATAAATCGTGCAATATGTATGCTTATCTATCGTTGTACCAGTAGAATTTAATAATCTGCAATAATCAGTAGATTGCAACAGCGAAGAAACAGAATCCTTGAATTCATGAATAGTCGCCTCATTACAAGTTTTTGAAAGTTCAAACCATTCAAACGTTGCCGACCTTTGTTCAATTAGATCAAATGTGTCTATCAAATGGTCATAGCAGTCTTGACCGAAGTAGTTAAGCATAAAATCTTCGAGACTAAGAAATGAGTAAGAAGTACCAGATGCTGCATCATTTATAGTTTGCATATATTTTTTCCCTTCTACATCCGTCTTTATCATTACCATATAAACATCTTTGATATCATTGGGCTGGATTTGTCTCGGCCAAGCACTCGGCTTAAACCATGCAACATGAGGGAAACCTGCAATTTGTTCAAGGTTTATGAAATGAAAGCGAGTCTTTAGGCATCTATTAAAAACACAATTCCCTTTGGAGTCTTTCGCTGCGGAAGATTGGTTCCCTAATTCTGTAAATAATGTCACAATAAGATTAGCAAATTGTTTGCTAAAGATCCTATTTGTATGATGGACATACATTTGTGCACGTTTTAATGCCTCCGTATTATTGAACATTACAACAGGATGTGGCATATCATTGAATATATTGAATATCTCATCGCTGTATGCTCGCTCAAGACGTTCTAACAAATTATTTGCAAAACTTGCAAATATTTTTTTATTATCCATAATCAACTAATCATTTCGTTTTTGGGTCTATTATTTATTTTTAACCGCCCAATTTCCTCCAAAAATACATAATAAATGACTAAATAGTTATTAAGAATAGAAGGAATCTCATTCTTAAGCAAGGCTAGAAGATATGAGATTAGGTTGAGACTAACTTATCAGACCAAGTTAAAGCATTGATAAAATGCCTAAAAGACACAGAATTGTCTATTTCTGAGCTTCAAAAGATAATTAACTATCACCAAAGAGCTGACATTTATTCAAAAGAAATCTTCAAAAGATCTAAGTACGATCGAAGTACGGTACAAGTTTAAATGCTGATAAAATCTATGTCTAATGATTATTCACAATGTATGAGATGATGAATAATAGGGCATCAAGAACTTAGATTGTCTACCAAAAAAGAAAGTCGGCATAAGTGGTGGCAAACGAACTTTACTTTATTGTCATACTTCCTATATAAGGTTATTACAGCAAAGTGATAGGAAGAAAGGTTTGTCTATTTAATAATCGTTCTTCCCTAGCTTAAAAACAGAAACTTCGCGAAGTGTCATAATTTATAAAATATTTAATAGATACACCTGATAGCATCGACTACCTAAGCAATATTACTAGCGTAATTCCCTCCTAGGAAAATTAATCTTTAACGAAATATAGAAACGTTAAAAATGAACGCTTTAACAAACAGAAGCAAGAGCAATTTCAAACTTCCTATCTTTTAAGGACTAAAGTAATGAGTACTATTTGTCTATATATCCAGCATAGGAAAGTGAAGCCTGCTTTTTAGATTCAAAATGTGTTGAATATGTTTCAGGGAGAAGTAGTAAATATCTTTCCGAGCATTTCAGCACATACTATATATTTGCATAATTCCCTTTTTCTCTTGATAGAAAATCCGATCTTATAATGTTCAGTATCGATATACGAAAATGACAATTTTGAGAAAAGAGAGATATTTTGAACAGAAAAATAATAATATATTAGTTTAGTGTTCAAAATTTATCTATTTTTGCACCATGATTCTTGATATAGAGCATATAGGAAATATTCCGGTGAGCACTTCTGCAATAGCTTCTTTGTTCCCTGAAATGAAAGCTCACAATCAGAAGGTGCGTAATCTTGAGTTGGATGGAAAGATCATTCGACTGAAGAAGGGTCTTTATGTTGTAGATCCATCTGTATCAAGACAAGTATTATCCACAGAACTAATAGCCAATCATATTTATGCCCCATCTTATATCTCAATGTCATCGGCATTGAGATATTATGGATTGATACCTGAAACTGTATATACTACTCAATCTATGACCATCAAGCATTCCAGAAACTTTGACACACCTGTTGGTCGTTTCGAATATATCTTTATGAACAGAGAAGCCTTTCACATAGGCATCACGAGTATAAACAAGCAAACTTATACCTTTTTGATGGCTACGCCCGAAAAGGCACTCTGCGATCTTATTGCAAATTCACCAAAAGTGAATCTTCGTTATCGAAAGGACGTAGAGATCTATATTGAAGAGGATATCCGAATGGACATGGACGATCTTAGAAACATGGACATCAATATCTTTGAACGCTATATTAAGGTAGGCAAAAAGGCAAATTCCATTCAAATTCTCTTAAATTATTTGCGCAAATGAGTAACGATTTATTCAATCAGATGTTGTCGGCTTACGATCAAAAAACCGAACAGCAGAAGCGAAATGCTATATTTGAGGTCAATCAACAAATCATTCTTGCAGGACTTTATAATGGAGGATTTTTCGATGTAGCAGCTTTCTACGGTGGTACTTGCCTACGTATTTTCCATAGCCTTCAGCGATTCTCCGAAGATATGGACTTTTCTCTCCTGGCTCCAGGCGATAACTTCGACTTTACACAATACTTTCAACCCATCATCGACGAATTTACCATAGTGGGACGCAATGTAGAGATTAAGAAAAAAAATAAGAAAGGCTTTGGCAAGGTAGAATCAGCTTTTCTGAAAGACAATACAGATGTTTATGACGTAACATTCAATGCAGAAAAAACCATCAAGATAAAAATTGAAGTTGATACCCAGCCTCCATTGAAATTCAGTACTGAGCAGAAGTTGCTTTTGCTTCCTCAATCCTTTATGACTCGTTGCTTCACACTCCCAAATCTTTTTGCTGGAAAGATGCATGCATTAGTTTATCGTGCCTGGAAAAATCGTGTAAAAGGTCGTGACTGGTATGATTTTGAATGGTATATACGCAAAAGCATACTATTGGATTTCACTCATCTACACGAGAGAACACTTCAATTCAATGGTGAGGATATTAGTAAAGAATCATTTATGAATAAGCTGAAAGAGCATTTATCATCGGCAGATATTAGTCAGGTGAAAGCTGATGTATTACCATTTGTCAAAAATCCAAATGAGCTAAATATTTGGTCAAATGATTATTTCCTACAACTTGCAAACATGATTAAGTTTTTATAACAAGTACTCTTACACAAGCTTATTTAGTTGAAGAACATTCCTTTTCATCGGTTGTGTGAAACGATTGTTTACAGCGATTATAATGAATTCTTTTGCAGATCTTGAAAAATATTAAGAAATCTATTTAACTCATCCAAAAACTTCACTCAAACACATCCCGAAGCTTCTTTATTCTCCATGAATGGCAACATTATAAAAGAAACATAAAAGAAAATACTACTCGTGTTCTTCAAATTCTCAAATACATTTTAAGATTTATATCTTTTCGAAAGTAAGATTTCTAAAAACAGACTCCAAAATAAGAATATATTAAACTTAATTTTAGGGGTTTCCCAGCAATCACACCGTTTGAACTTGAGTAATATATTATGACACATCTCTTACTTTCATGCAGTATTTAAGCAATTACTGCATTTGTATATTATAATAACTAATCTAAAATATAAAACCGTATGAAAAAAGTAATCTTACTACTGCTGACTGTACTCATTACTGCAGCTTGCTCGAAAGATGAGAAAGACCCTGCCGTAACTAGCTTATGGAAAACTAAAGACATGACAAGTTCCATCACTTTCTATGATAATAATACAGCTCATGTGAAGAATGCTGATATTGATATGACAGGTGAAGTCACTATAGACAAAAAAAGTGGCGTTGACTATTTGGTGATTTCTTTTGGCCCCAAGGATGCCTCTAGAGCTTATTTCATTATAACTCCTGCTACTATAAGTATTCAGTCGCAAGAGATTACTGTAGAAGAGTCTTATATGATTGGTGGCGATGTAGTTGAAAAAGAACTGACCCGTACATATTATCCAAAAATCAATTTATAAGAAGATAATAACAAGAAAGTGCCGGCATATATGATGCCGGCACTTTCTTGTCATATAGAGAACTGTTTTTATATTTGCGTAAAATTTTGGCATTGCAAAAATAATGACGAAGATAAAAACAAAGAATAGCTACATAAATATATCGGTCTCTAATTTGAGACTTCGGAATGATAACGAACAGGCCGTTCAATAAAAGATTCAAAAAAGACAGGAATGAATAAAATAGAAACAGCGCGTTTACTACTTCGCCCTATTGGGAAAGAAGATGCAGCAGCCATTTATGAATTTAGCCGTAATCCGAATGTAGGATTATCTGCCGGATGGAAACCTCATGAAACTCTTGAAGAAAGTCTAGAAATTATGAATCAAATATTCATCGGGCAAGAGCATATATTCGGCATCATACTGAAAGATAGCAATAAGCTTATCGGATCAATAGGTTTAATGCCCGATCCACATCGGGAGAATCCGCAAGCTATGATGATAGGATATGCTCTTGCAGAAGAGCAATGGGGAAAAGGATTAATGAAAGAAGCGGCAACAGCTGTAATAGAATATGGATTTAAAGAGCATAACTTTAGCTTAATCACCTGTACCTGTTATCCCGATAACATCCGCTCTCATCGAGTGATTGAAAAGTGTGGATTTATCCATGAAGGCCGTCTCAGACAATGCGAAGTGAGATATGACGGCGCAGTCATGGATATGGAATGTTTTTCTATCACTCCTGAAGAATGGGAAAAGAGGGTATATTGTTAAAGCTTATTTATTAATCTGAACGGCATAAACATTTTCCTTACCCTCAAAGTTAGCACGGAAAATGACCCACTTATTATCAGGAGAGAAATGAACATTCGGTTCCAAATGATAATGATGGTTCTTCATATTAACCAGTTTCGTCGATTGCAATCTGTTACCCGAAGGAGTAAACAGATAAATCCATTTACCATTTGGCGCTTTTGCCACCGCAGTAGAGTCGCCACCATCACCGGCCATTAAGGCCTCACCCCATGAAGTGGTATAGTGCACCGACCATTCATTACGTTCCAACTCATAGTCCTTCTCCTGAAGTGTTTTCAAATCCACCTTACCGACAAAGAAAGTCTTACCTCTGGGTTTCTGAAGATCAAAATAAACATCATTGCCTTTTGAGCCAAACCACTCATGACCAGCAATCTCCATATCCATGGTGCGTTTGTGCATCAACTTAGGCGCTCCACCCTTAACAACATCAATCGTCCAGGTTCTATCCACTTTATGCCACGGACCTTCATGACAAAACAGCAAGAGATGTGGATTGACCGGTGAGAACTGCAAATGATTCAACCAAGCATTCTCGGTATATACACGCTTCAGAGTCCCTTTTTTAGTATCAATCACGAATATAGTCCGAGGCAATTTTGCTTCATATATCCGATTGAAGAACTGACTCTTCAAGGGATACTGTTTTACGATCTCGGCTTCTTTAGGATTGGAGAATACTCCTGCCAATAAAGAACCATCAGCATTAACCGTCACAATAGACGAGTGCTCGTTGGTAGGAAATACATAAACCAATCTTTTCTTCTTGCTTTCTACATTCAAAGAAAAAACGCTATCACCCAACTGGTAGAATATCTCTTTAGTCCGTGCGCATACAATTTCACTACGCACCGATTTCGTTTCATGAGTAAGCTGCTCCACTTTCATTGAAGTGAGATCCACCCAATACATTTGTAGATTGTTTACATCAGCACTATAAATTTCCTCTCCGGGAATACCGGCTGCCTTCTTTTCACGAGTACCACCACAGAACACCATTTTATTTCCGATAAACGGATTGTTGTGGAAATAAAAGCTCATATTTACCCCATCTCTGCGAGTGAGTTTAATCACCTTATGTCCGGTGTCCTTATCGATCCATTCATCAGGCATCGCCTTTCCCCCGGTTTCCAACACAGCTTGAGCCTTAGTCTGTACCATCTGCAGCTGTACCAAGCCCATAAAAACACATAAAAACAGAATCTTTTTCATTGATCAAATTATTCTAGTTAAACAAAGGCAGTCTGTTCTGACAAGACAAACATAAAAATATGCGACAAGTCATTCTTCTCCGCCTTAATATTTCGACGAAATATCGTTTAAATAGATGAAATAACTTCACTTTGATACTTAAAAGAAAAGAAACACTGCTCAAAAAAAACATTTTAAATAGGCAGGAAAACATTTTAATTATTCACCTTAAAATGCAATCCATTTATACGACTTTGATCACACCTATTAGGGTGATCTTTTTCTTCTTACGAAAATACAAACGATTATTTACGCGTGTTGCTCCATATTCTATAGCCAATGCGAATTATCGGCGATAAGTCCACACCGGGAATCTTATATTCCTCACCACTAAAGTCCAGTGTTTTGCGTTTACGCAGATATACATGAAAAGCCGGCTGNGCATAGAATGACTTTCCTATAAAGAACTGATACCCTACTCCTGCTCCATAATCCATACTAAACATATTCTTCCTNACTCCCGTACTGATTTGCTCTATCTCGTAAGTGTGGGCTTCAAAGTAAGTATAGAGTTCCAGATTCTTCCAGACATTATACCCCAAGAAAAGTCCGGGAGAAGTTTTATAGAAACGTTTGAAAGCATCCGATGAGTTTACACCCGCCTTTTCGGCATTGTAATCTCCGCCATTGATAACACTAAAGCGCACCCTGAACCGATCGTAACGATATCCCACGCCGACATGAAAACCACCNGTNATGAACATNGGGAAAAGGCTCTCCACCTCAAAAGCCTGCTCAGCTTTATACTTGCATCCACTTCGATAAGCACAACTATCTTCTTGAGCGGATAGACGCATACCGCACGCTACAAGAACAATTGCAAAACAAATAATAACCTTCTTCATCTTCTCAATCTTTTTAGTTTGACTCCACAAAGATCGATAAATGAAGTTGATCGCATACTCCACATTTGTTACCAAATCATTTCATGCCGGGAAAAGCCGTATTCCGTATCCTGCTTAACGACTTCGGGGCAATGCCCAGATAGTTGGCAATATGATAAAGCGGAACTTTTTGAAAAATCTCGGGATAATCCTGCAACAGTTTAAGGTAACGTTCCGTAGCCGAAAGAGTCTGCAGATCAATACTCAACTCCACCAGTTTCACATAAGCTTGTTCCATCAATATCCGACTGAAATGTTCCAAAGCAGGTATTTGCTCATAAAGGCGGTTCAGTTCGCGATGTTTGATTACCCATAGCTCCGAGTCTTCTATCGCCTTAATATTCAGATGAGACGTCGAACCATTCAATCGACTATAATTATTAGTGACCCAATCGTCTTCAAAAGCAAAGTCGGTAGTCACCTCGTTGCCATTCTCCATTGTTTTGTAATACACCAATACCCCACTACACACCATAGCAATGGAGTCACAAACGCTCCCTTCCTTCAGAAGAAAATCATTTTTAGGTATGGTAACCTTCTCGAGCACAGAATCCAAAATCTCCCATTCCGACGAGGTAAGTGTAATTACAGCATGAATATCTATCATCTTACTACATTATTAAGTATCATTACTCATTAGTCCGCTATAAGCATTCATTTTATGACAAATACAAACTTACGCAATAATATTCTAGTCTACAAAACACTTCGCCTCCTTCGCATATACTTTCCAAAAAGCCCCTATTCTGCTTTTAAGATATTACCATATCATTAATATTATTCGATTTACATAATTCNAATTAAATAATTATGTTTATATAAACATTCAAATTATACTCANCGGACTTTCAATGAAGCTTTTGCCGNCACAGCAGAAGAAAATGAATGTACCTCTGAAATCCTTCATACAGCAATAGACACGATTATCGCATCCAATGATACCATTTTTCGAGAAATCTTATCTAACATTCCCGAAAAGCAAAAAGAANTGCTCTACGCTATTGCTAAAGACGGTGAAGCCGAACGTATTACTTCCGCCGCCTTTATTAAGCGTCACAGCCTGCCATCGGCCAGTTCTGTACAGTCCGCCATCCAGAAGTTACTCGACAAAGATCTGATCACAGAGATAAACAAAACCTTCTCTCTGACAGACAAGCTCTTTGCCATGTGGATAAACAGAATCTATGGAAATAGCCCATCTGTTTGGTAATTCNCTAAACTGCTATATTATTCATTAAACCAATCAATCTTTTTAGAGAAATACATCACCGTAGCCANTATNACAAACAATCCAAGGCTACCGGCAAGTAAGGCGTAAGTCTCCAATTGAATAAGGATGAACACATAAGNATAAAGAATGCCGAGTAACCCCACCATAGTAAAGGCCGACTTCTGCTTTTTAACAACTCCCAGCATATAGCCCCCAACCAAAGCAATAGTAAGTATGGATGCTACCAGATAGGCCATATTGAAACCAATATGCTCGGACATTGAAAGCTGCAAACTATAAAAGAGGATGAGTGCCAAGCCTACCAACAAATACTGCAAAGCATGAATGCGCGCTTTTCCCATGATTTCGGTAAAAAATATCACTGTAAAAGTCAGCAGAACAATCAGCACTGCATATTTAATAGAGCGTGTGGACTGTTGATATTGGTCTACCGGCATTTTTAAGTTCACACCGAAGTTGGAATTCTTTATATCCGATATNCTATCATTCTTATCTTTAACAATCACCTGCGAGTAATTACGATTCAGATTCAGCACTTTCCACTGTGCAGAAAAATCTTTCCCTGTAATCTCCCGCTTCTCCGGTAAATAGTTGCCATCAAAACTGGGGGAGTTCCAATTACCTTTCAAGTTGACCTTTGTGACCTTACCCAACGGAGTGAAGCTAATAGACTGGGAACCTTTCAACTTAATCCTCATTTCATAAGGCAATTTCTTATCCCCTTTCAAGGTGGACAAATCAACAATTGCATGAACCCCCATATTGTCAATGCCCCGCTCATCCATTCCCGACTCAAACACATAAACAGAATCATTCAGTCTGATGCTGACCTGCTCACTAAGTCCGCGCATATCTGTCAGATTCAGGCAAATAGCCGCCTTGTTGTACTCAAGTAAGTTCCTGTCCACATTGCTCTTCCTGAGCTCTTCCGAACTAAAATATCCTTTGATCAACAATTCCGACTTATACACATTTACTTTATAAATTCCCCTCCGAAGGGTCTCCGTATTCAGCTGTCCGTCCACAGACAGTTCATCCGGGAATAAGAATACGTTTCCTTTAGACACCTTTGTTATTCCATTCTCTTCGTAAGTGACGGGATATTCCAAGTTTATATAAGGTCCTGTAACAGTCTGTGCAAGGCTCCATTTCTGACCGACCTCCGCTATCGCATCTTTCTGCGTGCGTTCACGTTCTGANATTAAGTTCTCGATCATAAACATCGGAATCAGTAGCAAGAGCACCAAAAAAGCAATAATCACTGCTTTAATTGATTTTGAAAAACGTTGCAAACAGCCCACTGTCTGCCTTNTCGTTTCATTCAGATTGTCATTCAAATTTTCCATAAAAGTAGTATTAAGTTGATTTCAGAAAGTTCTCCAATGCTTCTATATGAGCTTTAAAAGCCTTCTTTCCTTCTTGAGTAGCTTCAAAAGAAGTTTTTGGCTTCCGCCCCACAAAGCTCTTCCGGCAAGCAATATACCCCAGCTCTTCCAAAGCCTTCGTATGGCTCGCCAGATTACCATCTGTCAACGAAAGCAATTCTTTCAAGGTATTAAAATCGGCATCCTCATTAACCATTAGGACTGCCATAATACCCAACCGAACCTTACTTTCGAATGCCTTATTTATATTTTGAAATGCTTCTATCATTTATCNCCTTTTCTTTCGTACTGCAAATAGAATAATACCCCATACAAAATATGGANGCCACCAAAACCTATCGTCCAAAACAGCAATTCGTGCCCCNCAAAGAAACTATCCACAATGCCCAGACAAACAAATACATACCCCAACCAAGCTACATTAGAGTAGGTAAACTTTGACACATTGACTAAAGATAGTCCATAAAANAGGAGCATGACCGAAGATATCAGTTCATAGTTTTCGTGCAGCAGCAGTGCTATACAAAACAAACCTCCTGCAAGCATCGGAAATGCCAAGTTCCAGGCAATGCGATAAGTCAATTTGCTNAATAACTTCTGACCNGTTTTTCTTGCTTTATACCAAGATAAGATACAGGCTGTTATTGCCGAAACTATCAACACCAATGAAGCTGTCATTACTATCTCTTCCCGGTTATTTCCGGAATTTAATAGATTGCNGACCACATAGGCACCGACTAATGCATACACACCTGCNAAAACAGCTGTTATTCCACTTAGAGATACAAACTTGGAGGATTTCTCCATCAATTCCTTAATCTCATTTACCGATTCTAATGCTTTATCTTTATTCATATTCAAAAAGTACTTTGTGATACAAAGTAAAATATAAAATAATAAAGCACCAAAGAAATAGATTATTATTTCTACTCAATGGATAAAAACAACTAATTATCAACATATTAACTAGAGAACTACAGAGAGGTATAAGAAAGAAGCATAGCCTTAAGTTTGCCAAGAGATACAAAAGGTGTATGAAACGTCAGGATGTTATTACACTCCAGTAAATATAATCAGAACCTATAAATATATTTCTATACGTATCCAGGTATAAACTAAAATATAAGAGCTACATTTATACCCCAAAGAACATAATATGGAACAAAATTAACCAAGTAATTATAAGATGAAAAAGATGAATCGTATTTTAATGGCTACTATCTTNCTGATAGGCAGTAGCCTTCTTACAGCCAAGGAACCGTTGAAAGGACAAACAAAAGATGGCTTCACTTTTGCCTTTCTTACAGATGTACATCTGAACAGGAATAATAGAGGCAATGGTGACGAGGGTCTTCNCATGGCATTAGCTGATGCCAAGAANAACAAAGCGGAAATGGTNCTTTTCGGAGGAGACAATGTAGAGACGGATGCATTGAAAGATGCNGAGCAAACAGCNGATTCCCTTCATAGCCGTTTTAAGAATATTGTGAGTAAATGCGGANTGCCAACCTATTTCACTATGGGTAACCACGACCGCTTCTATCGTAATAACGGGACGACAGACAAGTTAGGTTTCAAATTATTCGAGAAGTATTTTGGCCCCTCTTATCATTCATTTACAGTAAAAGGAGTGCACTTCATTGTGTTGAATGGTCTTTATCCTTCGGCAGCCGGTCCTTATTCCGTGGATGACGCACAGTTGGAATGGCTAAAGAAAGACTTGCAGAAGACTGGGAAAAAGACTCCCGTTGTCGTCTCCATACACGTGCCCTTACTCTCGCTATATTATCCGGTAGTCGAAGGCAACTTCAAGGGAAATGATATGATTATGAATACAAAACAAGTATTCGAGGTACTGAACGATTATAACGTCAAATTGATTCTTCAGGGTCACCAACACATCTATGAACAGATACAAGAACGTTATCGCTGGTTTGTGACCGCCGGTGCCGTGTGTGCAAATTGGTGGAATGGCCCCATCCTTGAAACGAAAGAAGGATACTTATTGGTACATGTAAGCTCCAAAGGAAACTTCAATTGGGAATACAAGACTTACGGCTGGGACGCAAAGAAAGATAAGTAATATAGAGATGATTGATTTTATACTCAACCTATCATAAAATAAATAAAAACCATTATATTTGTATATTATATGATAGGTTGAGTGTATGACAAAGAGTACTATGGGGACTAAACTCCCCCGCAAACTGGCACAAAAGATGCTAGTTGTAGGCGAACAGATCCGCTTAGCCCGCCTCAGGCGTAATCTCAGCATTGCCCAAGTAGCGGAGCGAGCAACTTGTTCAGAGCTAACTGTGACACGAGTTGAAAAGGGGCTACCCACCGTATCCATCGGCATTTATCTGCGCGTGCTCTATGCCATGCAACTGGACGATGACATTCTTTGGCTTGCAAAAGAAGACACAATAGGCAAAGCATTGCAAGATTTAAGTCTGAAACAGCGCGAAAGAGCATCCAAAAAAGAATAAACAATGAAAAAGCTGTGGGTATATGCAGATTTTGACTGGCTCAAAGAGACAGAATTAATTGGTGAATTAAGCTACGAAAGCCTTCGCGGTTCCGAAACATACGGATTCCAGTTTGATAATGACTGGTTAAGAAAACACGGAGAGCTATTTCTCAGTGAAGATTTGAACAATTATCCCGGCTTGCAATATACCCAACAAGGAAGAGATATTTTCGGCTGCTTTTCTGATGCCCTCCCCGATCGCTGGGGACGCACTTTACTCCGTAGGCGTGAGCAAGTAGAAGCTAACGAAGAAAAGCGTCCTGTTCACAGACTGACTTCATTTGATTACTTAACCGGCATAGACGACTTTTCACGAATGGGTGGCTTTCGATTTAAAGAAGATCCGGAAGGTAAGTTCATCAATACAAATAATAACCTAACCATACCTCCTGTAACAAGCATTCGGGAACTGATATTTGCCAGTCAGGAGATAGAAAAGAGTGAAGAACAAAACCTCTTACCGGAAAAAAAATGGCTGATGCAACTGATTCATCCGGGAACCTCACTTGGCGGTGCACGCCCCAAAGCAAGTATCGTAGACGAAGACAGCCTGCTCTATATAGCTAAATTTCCTTCTCAAAAAGACGACTATGATGTCGAGTTATGGGAACATTTATGCCATCTACTAGCAGCAAAAGCTGGAATTAACGCCGCCTCAACAAGAGTAATCACCACTGATAACAAATATCACACGCTTCTTTCAAAACGATTTGACCGTACCAAAGAAGATAAACGTGTTCATTTTGCATCAGCTATGACCCTATTGGGATTAACAGACGGAGATAATGCAGATACGGGCCACGGTTATTTAGACCTTGTAGACTTTATACTACAAAGCTGTACGGATGTAGAAACGAACCTTAGGGAACTTTTTCGGAGAGTTGCTTTCAATATTTGCATTGGTAATACGGACGACCACTTCCGTAATCATGGCTTTTTGCTTACACCAAAAGGTTGGACGCTCTCCCCCGCCTATGACATGAACCCAACATTAAACAGGCAGCAAAGTCTGCTTATTTCTTCCTCATCTCGTGAGTCCGATTTAAACATCTTATCAAATGCCTGTGAAGAATATATGCTCAACAGAAGTATAGCGGATAAAATCACGACAGAAGTAGTTAGCGCCATAAAAAATTGGAAACAATTAGCCATACGGCTACAAATCCCCAAAGCGGAGATTGCCATATTTGCAGACAGAATAAACACCATCGGTCGATTTTGATGCAATTCATCATGTGTTTTTGTACAAATAAGCAAATAATGTATACATATTTCACACTGCAAATCTCGACTTTCCATTAAAATATATCCCCCACCTTCTGCCCCATCCAAAATAGCTTTTGAGGAGGGATATAATGAGGTAACGAGTGAATAGGGTTCAAGTAACGACTGATCTATGATCAGTCGTTACTTCATTATAGATCAACTTACCATTCAGTTTACATCACTCAAAAACAATAGTAATATTTAAAAATTAATTTGTCAAGATATACAACTATGTATATTATCACCAAATATTTGGTAAGTGAAACTGAGCCTTAAAGACATTATAATAGACAAGCTAAACGACATTTAAGAATTATCCCCTTTAAAGAGACAACAGATAAAATTTACTCATGAACTTATCATCAGGGACCAAGATAAGGGACCATGATAGGGACCAAGATAAAAAGATATAGAGAGAGCTTTATAATATTATCATAGAAATAAAGTAATCTATTTAGTTCATTAATTAATTTAATCGTGAGCACCGTCCTCGGCATGGAAAAATTTCTCCTATGTGGTAACCAAACGCCTATGCTTTTTCCGCTACTTTTCACCAACACTTCTCCGTCTATACCCTAAATAATCATATTTTAGATGAAATATTTCGTTTATAAACGAATATTTGATATATTTGTAGAAAACATTCATGTATGGACGAAAGAATTACATTACTTGAAAAATACAATTTATGGAATTCAAAGGTCTTTGATTTTGGATTCAAGCGTAGTGAATATACTGATAAGCTAAGCGATTACGTTGGGAACAGACTTATAAAAGTGCTTGTTGGTCAAAGACGAACAGGAAAAAGTTATATCCTCCGACAAGTAGCCCAACAACTTATCGATAATGGTGTAAATCCGCAAAACACGCTATTTATCAATCGTGAATTTGCTGATTTTGATTTTCTCAAAACCTATAAAGAGCTTGATGAGCTTATTAAATCATATAAGAAGGCACTTCAACCCAAGGGAAAAGTTTACATATTCATTGATGAGATTCAATTGATTGAAGAATGGGAAAAAGTAGTCAATTCGTATTCCCAAGATTATACCGAAGAATACGAATTATTTATTACCGGTTCAAATTCCAAAATGCTTTCTGGAGAATTAGCGACTCTTTTATCAGGCAGATATGTATCAGTAGAAGTTTTCCCTTTTAGTTATTCCGAATTTTGTGGAATCACAAATCGGGAAGAAGGAAGAGAAAGCTATATCGCTTATATGAACAGCGGGGGACTTCCTGAGTTGTTTATGCTTCCCAAAGAAGAACTTAAACGAAATTATATTTCAGCAATAAAAGACACTGTTTTGTTACGTGATATTATTCAACGAAATAACATACGTGAGCCCAAATTGCTAGAAGATCTTTTTGCATATCTTGTAAACAATGCCTCCAACCTTATTTCCATAACCAACATAATTAAGTATTTTAAAGGTCAGGGAAGAAAAAATCGGTTATGATGGCGTATCAAATTACATTGGATATATTGAAGATACTTTTCTTATTCATCGCTGTGAACGATATGATATAAAAGGAAAAGACATACTTTCGGGTAATTCTAAATTCTACATAAACGATTTAGCATATAAAAACTATCTATATTCGGGTTTTGGATATGGTTTCGGCTATTTAGTTGAAAACTTAGTTTACTTAGAATTACGTCGTGCAGGATATGAGGTGTATGTTGGAACCCTTCGAAACAAAGAAGTGGATTTTGTGGCAAAAAAAAACGACCGCATTATTTATTTGCAAAGCACCTATATACTCATTGATGAAGAGACGATCGAACGGGAGTATTCGGCTTTAGAAACAATTGGTGATAATTATGAAAAAGTTGTCGTTTCCCTCGATGATATGACATTACCTTTGAAAGGAGGTATAAAACATATAAGAGCTTGGGAAATGGGCTCTCTATTATAAATATTCAAGTAATCTTGTCCATACCTTCTCCATGTCTTCTCCACTTTTTTTACTCTCCAGCTACGGCTAAACGAGATATGGACAGAGTGGAGAAGGTATGGACTTGGTATGGACTTGGTATGGAGAAGGGTATTATCTTCTACATAACAATATTGTTTTAAAGATTTACCCAGTAAATCTGCTTAATATACCCATCATTTTGCCACCAATATATTTCAAAAAGACATATCCGAATCACCTAAGGCTTTATTACAGTTATCCCCCAAATCCACTTGTATTATGTGATTATCATCAACTCCCCTCAACAAAGTAGTTATAAAAAAGAGTAAATACAAGTATACGTCGCTGCGATTAGATTCTTTAGATAAATATCCCATCCTATTTCCTTATCTAACAAAAATTATTGAGTATTTACGCATTTATCGGCAGTAACCCACCATACCGCACCAGAAATAATCAACTACCGAGAAATTCTCAGCAGTTCAAGAAAAGAAGAACTGGGATGTTAACTGTGAGCTGTAGTTTTATAATCTGAATACAATCAATTTATTTGTGTATACTAGATGTAATCATAGGAGAAATAAAACATTCTATCCTACAGCAAGCCGATTTAATACTAATTCTATATCCTTATTAATAAATTATTTTTTAACTTTGTCTCAACAAGAATGAATTAAACAATCAAAGCAATTACGAGATTATCAAGCTATAAAAAACATAATTTCGAAAGAAGAGTTGCAACAATTATATACAATACGGAAGTATACCGCGTAGAACGAACATACCTGCAGGTATTATCCAAAATGAAGAAGAAGAAGAAAAATACCAAAACTAAAAATATTATGGTTATACGACGAATATTATTTATTTCAATTCTTGTCATAGGAGCAATACCAACAACTATACAGTAGCAACAAATATCCTTAAGAACAACAAAGTTCATATTTTTAGAGGAATTGATACAGATTCTCAGATAAACAAACACCTATTTGAAGCTAAATACTTTAAACGAACATTTCAAAGAAATTATATTTGAAGAATATGAAACAGTGGATGATTAACATTATATTGTTTAGTTTGACTATCGTAGCAATATTGATAGCACTACTAAAAGCTACCCCTTTCGAAATAACAGGAGATGCTTATATTGGTATAATTGTAACTCTATTAAGTATTGCATCTACTTTAGTCATTGGTTATCAAATATATAATGCCATCGAGTTCAGAAAAGAAATCAATAATCAGAAGAGACAATATGAACTTGTCCTACAAAAAAGTCAGGAAATAGATAAAAAGTTCTGCGAACAAGAATACCAAATACAAGAAGGCTTCGATCTCATTTCTTCTCTAATAAATTATAATAGTATAGATGGCATCGCACAAGCTTTTTACTCAATGCACCATGCTCTATTATCTTCCATCGAAACAAATCGAACTGATTATGAATGGATATTTAGCTACTTGAGGGAATTTATATCAAAATTCTGCAATCAGACATTTTCACTTCCTTTCTTTACTCAAGTTAAAGGTATTCATTATGTTAAGACATCAGAAAATATTAACATGCCTCTCAAAGAATTAGTAGACATTTATTTGACACTAATCAAAGACGATGAAAATAAGATACGTGCTAATTCTAATTTTTATAAGATACAATTAGAATACAATAGAATAATGAAATTATTTTATCAAAGAATAGAAAATATAGTTTCTAATCCCAATGAAGAAATTACGGACGAAGAGAGAAGCAAAATAATAAATCCTTCGTGATAAATTAATTACTTTAATGAACGATCAATCGAAGATTGTCAAATACATGACTGAACGACCTCATTTGTTTATTTTGGGAGCCGGTGCAACCAAAGCTACCATTCCAAATGGAGACAAAAATGGATTAACCAGTCCTACTATGGACAATTTCTTATCTGAAATAGGCCTTATAAAACTTTTAGAGGGCATAAATCTTAAGACAAAAAGTAATAATGTAGAAGATATTTATACAGAATTGACCGAACGTTCTGATTGTAAGTATCTTGTAGAAAAACTAGAAGAAGGCATTATTGATCATTATACAAAAATGGTGATCCCAGATGAACCGACCCTATACGATTATCTTTTACTATCACTGAGAAAAAAAGATTGTGTCGCAACATTTAATTGGGACCCACTCTTGATTCAGGCATATAATAGAGTCAACAAAATAACAACAGAACTGCCTGAGATGTTATTTTTACATAGTTGTGTAGAAGCTGGATTATGCGAGAGCTGTCAACGTTATGGTCCACTAAGGAACAAACGCTGTTCTCAATGTGGAGGCAAGCTGAAAATGCCAAAGCTACTATTTCCTATAAGAGAAAAAAATTATCATCAGAACATCTTTATTGAGCATAATTGGACCGAATTTGAATATTATGTACAGCAAGCTACCCTTATTACTATTTGGGGGTATAGTGCACCCAAAAGTGATGTAGAAGCAAAAAAGCTCATGTATACTGCATTTTCTAAACAATTTAGAAAATTGGACCAAATAGAAATTATTGATATTGCGAATGAGAATGATTTGCTAGACACATGGGCTCCCTTTATCCATCAAACAAATGACCATATCTCTATATACAATTCTTTATTAGACTCATTAATTGGAGAGTTTCCACGTAGAAGTACAGAGGGATACACAAAGGTAAATATAGAGGGATGGTGGGAAGAATCATCATTACGCTCAAAAAAATGCTCATCATTTGATGAACTAAAAACTCTCTTCACTCCTCTAATTTATGATGAAGAAAAGAATAATATAAAAGTAATATAGTTATGTCACGCCTAAGTAAACTCTATGAAGCCATAGAAACCCTTCGCAAAGAAGGGGTTTCTACCGACGACTTGGAAGCTAAAATAAGCCAAGCCGAAGAAGAAATTATTAAGAAGGAGATTCTTCCAATTAT